>Ga0154020_10002567_pt1 | contig 22118 bp, 18 predicted proteins | sample Klosneuvirus_201_FD_109709 | JGI IMG/M metagenome (GOLD analysis project Ga0154020, IMG submission 109709) | Active sludge microbial communities from wastewater, Klosterneuburg, Austria - Klosneuvirus_20160825_MG | ecosystem: Engineered > WWTP > Aerobic digester > Activated sludge | place...
AGAGTCGCAACTATCCACGCCGCAAAGAAGAACCAAGAACCGGTCCGCCTCAAGTTACACTCGCGACCGCTGCACACAAAAAACTCGACCGACAAATTCAATCCCTGCAAAATCCAGCATGAAAGTTTCCTTAACGGCGTTGCCCCTCACCCTAACCCTCTCCCCCGTGGAAAACGGGTGAAGTGGGAAAATCAATTGCGGGGGGAGAGGGGACAATCGCAAGAAAATCCACTGCTTCATTTCTGACTGCGTGAAGTATACCTGCACTGGCTTGCGAAGAGCCCTGAAATAGCTCGCGCTCCCAACAACGCGCCATGTTGTTTTTGACTGTTTCCATAAGGGAAATTTTTTCCCGGAACGGAACATTTTTCCCTCAGCATTCAATCCCTGAACGCCTCCCGATCCTGCCAGCCCAGCACCGTTAAAACCGTTCTGCTCGATACACACCAGCTTTCAGGCACAATTGATACAATCGAACGAACTGTGGGCACGGGAGTTGCTGAGTGTCGTTGCGGACCACTGCGCATTGGATTGCGGAGGCCGGAAGACAATCACGGACGAAGACAGTATGATCCCAGGACTCTATAGCGCCGCCACGGCAATGGACGTCACCGACAGACGTCATGAAATGGTTGCCGAGAATCTGGCAAATCTCCAGATGCCGGGTTACCGCCGCCGCATCGTCTCGCAGTCAAATTTTGACACTCTTCTCAGGCCACTCCGGCAGTCAACCGACGGCGTCGATTCTTCAAAGTTACTTGGTGCCACCGCCGATCCGGCCCGGTACGACTTCTCGCAGGGAAATATTCAGGACACCAAGAGGCAGCTGGACGTTGCGTTGAACGGCGACGGATTCTTTACCGTGCAGAGTTCCAGTGGCCCGCTCTATACGCGGAGCGGTGCGTTTCACCTTGATCCGCAGGGGACACTCGTCACTCAGGACGGTCTGTCGGTGCTCGGGCAGGGAGGTTCGATTCAAGTGCCCGGCGGCGTCACGGAATCGCAGGTGGAAATCGCTGCGGACGGCAGCGTGTTCGCTGATGACCAGCAAATCGGACAATTGGCGTTGACGCGATTTGCCGACAACAGTGTGCTGACTGCAGTCGGAGCGTCCTTGTTCGCGGCTGGATCCAATGCCGTCCCGACAGCAACTTCCGCCGAAGTCCTGCAGGGGCGACTGGAAATGGCTAACACATCTTCTGTGACGGAACTCATTAACATGATCTCCATTTCACGGCATCGTGACGCTGCCCAGAAGGCATTGAACGCCATTGCGGACACGATTCAGAAACGCATTGGGCTGAGGTAACAGTTTTCAAGTGCTGCCCGCAAAGTCAGAAGACCGGCACCGTCCAACGAGAGGAAACAAAAGATGCTCCGAGCCCTTTACACCAGCGCGACTGGCATGAAAGCGCAGGAACTGTTGATTGACAACACGGCCAACAATTTGGCCAACGTCAACACGACCGCCTTCAAACGCAGCCGCATGGATTTCGCAGACCTGTACTACACGAACCAAAGAACACCAGGCAGTTCCGTCAGCAACTCACAGGTCTCACCGACTGGATTGCAGATTGGCAACGGCGTCCGCGTTGTGGCAACCAGCAAGAGTTTCAGCAACGGCACGGCTGAACAAACGGGGAATCCTCTGGATGTCGCGATCGAGGGAGACGGCTTCTTTCCTGTTCAGATCGCAAACGGTGAGACGCGATATACGCGAGCGGGAAGTTTCAAACTGGACAGCCAGGGACGAATGACGACTCCTGATGGATATCTCGTCCTGCCTGGAATAACGGTGAGCAATGGCAGCGACAGCACGTCGATCTCAGTGGGCAAGGATGGCACCGTACAGGTTGCAACGTCTGGTTCGGATCAGGGACGCCAAACTCTTGGGCAGCTACAGATCGCCACGTTTCTCAATCCTGCAGGCCTCTCGAGTGAAGGCAACAATCTGTACGCCGCAACACTGGCCTCCGGCGCAGCTCAATTGGGTTCGCCGGGATCGACAGGTTATGGCCAGTTAAATGGGGGATTTCTGGAAGGCTCAAACGTCGAAGTCGTGACGGAACTCATTTCGCTCATCGCGGCACAGCGCGCCTACGAAATCAATTCCCGGGCGATTCGCGCCGGTGATGAGATGCTTTCAACGTCCATTGACATTGTAAGGTAAACCGATGACTTCAAGGTATTTGATTCGATCGCTGTACTCCGTCGCCGTGCTGTTCGCCGGATTCGCAGCCGCCGCGTCGGTCGGTGCGGCTGAGATCGGGATTCAGCTGCGGGAAACCGCTGTCGTCCACACTAATCAGGTGTTGCTCAGCTCAATCGCGGACGTCGAATGCAGCGACCCGATTCAGAAAAAGGAAATGGAAGACGTCGAACTGAAACTGCTGGACCTGGCAGAACCATCGACTTCGATTTCTCAGCGATTCGTAAACATTCGGCTGGTAGTCGCCGGCTACCCGATGCAGGAACTCCACATATCCGGCGCCACTCAGACGCTGGTCATTTTTGAACCTCCACAAAAGCTGACGGACAGGCAGGTGGAAGATGCGGCGTTGTTGGTTCTGTGTCAGTCCTTAAACTCGGAGCCGGATGATCTCAAGGTGCTGTTGCAGAGTGGATTTGCGCAGACACTGCCGAACAATCTGAAGGAAGCGGATGGACTGCAACTCAAGGTTCTGCCTCCGGCCCGCCGCAGTCTGGGGCCCGTGACGTTATCCGTTCAAGTCTGGAAGGAGAACGAATTGCTGCTCACACGTTCGGCGGTCTTCGATGTGCGTCGCCGACATCGAGTTGCCGTCGCGCGAGTGTCGCTGAGTCGCGAAGTCCCCGTCAATGAATCCAGCGTGCAGTTTGAAAATCGCTTCATGTCGACGGAGGTGGATGAGCTGGAACCGGCCCAGGTCCTTGGACGAACAGTGCGAGGGACCGTTGTCGCGGGTTCGATCGTGCAGATGCGGGATCTCCAGTTGGAGACACGTTCCAGCGTTGACCGCCTGATCAAAAAGGGTGACTCCATTCAGGTGCTGGCCATCGCCCGCCGCCTGCGCACGTCGCTGCGAAATGTTGAGGCACTGGAAGACGGTCGATTGGGCGAGCGGATCAGGATGAAGAATCGCGATTCCGGAAAAGAGATTGTGGGCGAAGTCCTCGGCCCCGGACAGGCGATCGTTCGCGTTAAGTAGGAGTACAAAATGAAACGTTCTGAATTGAAAACATGTCTCGTCGTCAGCCTCGTGGTTGTTTGTTCAGTGGCAGAAACGTCGCGTGCTGATTCATTGTGGCAGCGGAGGAATCCCCAGCGGTCTTATCTGTGTCAGGATTCCCGCGCGCGGAATGTCGGCGATCTGGTCACGATCGTCGTGACAGAATCGACCGAAGTGGATAACAGTGAAGACAAGCTACTCAGTAAGAACAGTGGCAGCAGCGTGAAATCCGATTTTGAAGCATCGACCGGCGGCGGATTGGGAACGCAGGCCTCCAATGCGGCGCTGGATATGAGTAGTACTGCAGGACGGAACTTCGCAGGCAAAGCAAGCTACAAGGACTCGCGAGGATTCACGGATCAGATCACGGTTTCGGTCGTCGATGTTCTGCCCAACGGGAACATGCTGCTGGCGGGACGGCGTACACTGACAATCGCCGGTGAAGCACGAACGCTGGTGATTTCAGGAATGGTCCGCGCCGTCGATCTGGGACCGGACAACAAAGTCAATTCTCGATATGTCGCTGATCTGCGAAGCGTCTATGAAGGCGACGGGCCGTCACGACGCTTCGTGCGTCAGGGCTGGTTCAGCAAGGCGGCGAACAAGGTCTGGCCGTTTTGAGGATGTCTTGAATTCTCCGACGGGGTTGCCCCAGCGGAGCGATAAATTGCTGACTGCGTGAAAGCATCATGAAAAAACAACGGCCCGCTACGGGGCTAAGAATGGGTATGTATACTTCAGGCGGTCAGAAATGAAGCTGTGGATTTTCCTGCGATTGTCCCCTCTCCCCCGCAATTGATTTTCTAACTTGATATGTTTTCCACGGGGGAGAGGGCTAGGGTGAGGGGGAAGAATTAACTGTTTTCAGGTTCATCATATTAACTGCAGTTCAGCCCCCTCATCCGGCCTGTCGGCCACCTTCTCCCCCTTGCCAGGGGGAGAAGGGACATGGAAAACGTTGACTTTGAAAGCACCTCAGTCCCACCGCGTGAAGCATAAAACGGTGAGTATTTGGTCGAAACGCTCGATAATTGCGGGAATATAACTGGCTAGTTGGGCGATCTTAGCTCGCTGGCGGGCCGTTGTGCAAAAAATACTAACCCGAAGCGCCAGCGAGGCAAACACTTCACGCGGAAGGACAGACGTAACTTGTTTGCCTAGCTGACGCTTCGGGTTACTATTTCGGAAAAATCGCCGCTGGCAAACTAGTCAACTTCATCCACCGGAACACTTCGATGCTTCGATTATTATTCGCTGTTGTATTCATGATGTATACGCTTTGTATGCCGCCTGTCTCTGCCGGAGAACCCCTGGTCTGCATTCGCGACATCACTCAGGTCGCCGGAGAACATCCCAATCAGATCACCGGTATGGGGCTGGTCTTTGGCCTTGCCGGGACTGGTGGAAACAGCCAAACCACAAAACAGTTCGCTCTGAATCTCATGCAAAAGATGGGGAACCGCGCCGATCCGGGACTGCGAGAGAATATTCAGCGGTCACAGGAGAAGACGGACAATATGTCTGTGGTCTACGTCAACGCGACATTGCCGCCGCACGCGAAGAGTGGTCAGAGAATCGACGTCATCGTCTCGACATTCGACAACGCCAAGAGTCTGACGGGGGGCATCCTTGTATCCACAGAATTGTACGGTACCGATGGCGAGGTCTACGCCATTGCGGCCGGTCCGGTGTCTCTGAACGGGGGCGACTTCTCAGGAAACGCTGCCAGCGTCACCAAAAACCATCCGACCACCGGTCGCATTGCAATGGGCGCGACAATCGAAGCAGAGGTGCCGTGTACGATCTTCAGAGATGACGTATTCGAATTGCTGCTGAGGTCGCCGAATTATCTGACGGCGATGAATATCGCCAACGCGATCAATCTCTACAGTCCGGATTCCGCGATCGTCCGCGATCCGGCGACGATTGCCGTTTGTCTGCCTCCGTCTGCGATTGGAGATCAATTCCGTTTTGTCGCTGAGTGCCAGGAGCTGAAAGTGATACCAGGCTCTGTCGCGCGAGTGGTTATCAACGAACGTACTGGCACGATCGTCATTGGCAGCGACGTCAAATTGTCGCAGGTGGCGATCACTCACGGCAATCTGATTGTCAGCACGGTCGAAACTCCGGAAGTCTCGCAGCCCGCTCCGTTTAGTCAGGGCGAAACCAAAATTGTCCCCCGCACCTCCGTCGGTGTGACGGAACAGGGTGCCGTGATCAACGTGATTGAACAGAATGTGACGGTTGGGGATTTGGCCGCCTCGTTAAACGCACTCGGCGTCAGTCCGCGAGATCTAAGCTCCATCTTCCAGATGCTTAAAGAGTCCGGTGCGTTACATGCGGAATTGGAATTGAAGTAGCGTTCTTCAACGACTGTCAACCGAGATTGAAAATATGTCCATCAGCACAAACCCGAATGTGGCGTCCGCGACTGCGGCAAGAGAATCGTCAATCATTACTCAAAAAGGCGCAACGACATCTGATCCTGTAAAATCCGCGCGAGTCGATAAAGCTATCAAGGATTTTGAAGGTCTCTTTATGTCGATGATGATCAAGGAACTACGCCAGACAAGTTCCGGAGACGGGTTATTCCCCGGTGATGCCAGTGATACTTACGGTGGCATGTTTGACATGATGCTGGGCAACCAGCTGGCTGCGGGAAAGGGTTTGGGGCTGGAATCATTGTTTCGATCGTCCGCCGCTATCAATCAGGTTGAAGACCAGTTGAAGTCCGGCACATCGCTGGTCAATCGTGAACAGGCACTTCAAGGATATCAGAATGCACAACTCCAGCTCGACGCCACGTCAATTCCTTGAGCCAGAACAATTGCACGATCTGCTGCGACATGTTGATGCGGAAGAGATCTCGCTCCGAAATACATTGCGGCTGCTTCAGGCAATTCCAGAATCGACCCAATCGTCCGTCGATGCAGAACAGCGGACTCTTCGGACGCAGATTGAGCAGTCGATGCAGCATGCAGCTTTCCTTGCGCAAAATCGTATGCGAGTGTTGACGAACCTGGCGCAGTACTTGTCGATGCGGCCTCAGGATGTTTCGTTCTCCGCGTTGTTGCCCTACGCTTCGCCTGCCGCCGTGCGGTTGCTGATTCCCGCGCGGCGCAGGCTGCTGTCGCTGGTGTGTCAGGTGAGCGCTCTGGCACAGTCCGTATCCTGGGTGGTCCAGGAAACTCAACGGATTTCGTTGAGTCTCCTGGACACATTGCCCGGGGCCGCGAATTCGGACCGGTATAACGGCAGCGGCCAGAAGCAGCTGAATCCGGCGTTGTTCCGCTTCGAAACCCGATCTTGACAAGGTTCGTTGATGAAGGCATTTGATATTGGTTTGTCCGCACTTCGCGCGCAGCAACTGACGCTGTCTGTGCTGGGCAACAATCTGGCGAATGCTTCGACGCCCGGCTACCACCGCCAGCAGGTGGACCTGGCGACTCGCACGCCGCTGCGCGAAGATACGTTCAGCATCGGCACGGGCGTCGATGTCACAAATATTCGGAGAATGAAAAATGACGCAGTGGAGACGGCTCTGATTCGCAATTCTTCTGAAGCGGGTTTCAGTCAGCAGACGAAGGACATTGCCGCGCAGATTGAGTCCCTGCTGACGCCCGGTGACTCCTCGATTCATGCGTCACTCTCAAATTTTTTCAATAATCTGGAGAAGGTTGCCAACGCTCCGCAGGACAGCACAGCTCGCGGTGAATTTCTTTCGTCAGCATCGGCGTTGATGAAGGGGTTCAGTTCGCTGGACCAGGGACTGACATCGCTTGGCAAAGACGTGCGGCTGACTCTCGACGATGCCGTTAAAGACGTGAATCAGACGATCGGCGACGTCGCGCAGCTTAACTCCAAAATCCTGCTGGCACGAAACCTGGGGACTGAACCAAATGACCTCATCGACCGCCGCGACCAACTGGTGAGTCAGCTGTCGGATTACTTTGAAGTGGACTCCTTCACCCTGCCGGACGGACGCGAGCAGATTCGAATCGCGGGCGGAGCAGCAGTCATTGGCACGGACCCCGTCACGCTGCGTGTTCAGGACTTCAAGAACGGCACCGTGGGAATTGCCGTGGCAAATTCATCAATGTCGATCCGTCTCAACTCTGGCCGAATCGCGGCGATGACGACCGCGCTGAATGAAACGATTCCGGAGTTCAAGTCGCGGCTCAGCGACCTCGCCCGCGAGATCGTGGGGACTGTTGATCAGCAGCACGCGCAGGGGATGACAGACAAGGGGCCGTATTCGTCGTTGCTGGGCAGCCGACGAGTGACCGATGTTACAGTTCCGCTGGCCCGCAGCAATCCTGATTTTCCGATCACGAACGGAAGTCTGTTTATCACTGTCACCGACGCCGCAGGCACCCGTCGCACGGAAGAAGTGCAGATCGATCCGAATACCGATTCTCTGCAGGATGTGGCTACCAAACTGAGTTCCATTTCCGGAGTTTTTGCCAACGCTGATGCCGCCAGCGGGACGCTGTCGATCGCGGGGCAGGGATCAAATTCCATCGACTTCGCTGGACAACCGGACGAGACAGGGATCTTGTCGGCGCTTGGGATCAATTCGCTCTTTGAAGGCGCGAGCCCCGGCACTTTCAAGGTTCGTGACGAGATCCTGCAGAATCCAGGACTCCTCGCGACGTCAGCGACGGGATTGCCGGGTGACGGGACGAACATGGCGGCCCTTGCCAACCTGCGTGATCTCCGCAGCAATGCGTTCTCCGGTCGCACCTTCACAGAAGAGATGGCCGATGTTACCGCCGAATCCGGGGTGCTCGTTCAGACTGCGGACAGTCAGGACACGCAGCTGCAGGCCTTTCGACAGCGTATGGAAGCGGATCGGGATTCGGTTTCAGGTGTCGATATCAACGAAGAAATGCTGAAAATGATGCAGTCGCAGCGCGCGTACCAGGCGGCGGCGCGCTACATCACGACGACTGACCAAATGTTGGCCGAATTGTTCCAAATGGCTCGATAACTAACCCATGATCAATCGCGTCACTCAAAACCAAATCTCCAGTCTGGCCAATTCGCAACTGGCGAAGCAGACATCCGAACTGTTCAAACGACAGCAGGAGATCAGCACCGGACTGCGCATTCAGCGGCCGTCGGATGACCCGGCAGCCATGCGTCGCAGTCTGGTTCAAAAGGATCGGCTGGATCGCCTGGATTCGCACCTTTCGTCGATTCAGTTTGCTCAGTCTCGCCTATCGCAGGCCGAAGTGCAGTTGCAGGACGCAAACACGCTTTTCGTCCGCGCGCGTGGCATTGCGCTGCAGGCACCACAGGCGACGGACGAAACTGAAGTCAAAGCCCTCGCAAATGAACTCGACGGAATCCTGAATCAACTGACGAATGTCGCAAACGCGAAGGACGAAAACGGCTACCTCTTCAGTGGTACCGCCAGTCAGACGCAACCATTTCCGCCAGACGCAACTCGCAATGGTCAGTCAAGCTATGCTGGCTCTCAGGCGGGCAACGAACTACTGATCACTGGAGATACCTCCCGCGACACAGTTCTTTCCGGAGATCAGATCTTTCAGCCGATCGCCCGCGAATCGACAACCCTGACCGGCAAGACAGGCGCAAAAGCCGGCACCGGCATGGATACCGCCACGGGAACTCGGGAACTTTTGGTCACTCACGTTGCGACCAGTTACGCAGGAACTTCCGGTGTAACCGCTGGCACCAATTCCGCCACTGGCGACACGATCATCGGAGCTTTGGGAACTCACCGCCTGCAGATTAACGACACCAGCGGCACCGGCGCGGCGGGAACGTTGTCGCTCAACGGAGGCTCGCCCGTGAACTTCACTAACGCGGACACCAACCTTCTGGTGCGAGGCCCCGGCGGCGAACAAATTTCCATCGACGCATCAGCGATCACAGCCGGATTCAATGGCTCTGTAGACATCGCATCGACGGGAGCGATGTCAATCGATGGCGGATTGACGACGATCCCAATTACTTTCGCGGCGAACGAGGTCGTCACGGATTCGCGGGATGGAACGATTGTCAATGTCGATTCGACAGTCATCGCGCAGAGCGGTACTGATCAGATGGAATTTCCTGGCACAGTTGATGTCTTCAACGCCGTCCGGGCTCTTCGCGACGACTTGCTGAACACACGCAACCTGTCATCTTCCGATCGCATTGCCGCGCTGAGCCGACGTCTGGCTGATGTCGATCGTGTCCACAATCATCTCCTGGATACGATTGGAGTCCAGTCGGTGAGTCAGCAACAGATCGATGGTTTGCAGAGTCGAACGGAAGAATTGCAGCTTGCGGGAAATCAGCAATACAGCGACACTGTCTCAGCAGACATTTTTGAATCCGTAACGCGACTGCAGGAATTAACGAATCTGCAGCAATTCACAATGTCGGCGGTGGGCAAGCTATTGACGCCGAACTTACTCAACTACATCCAGTAAATGTGAACAGACAGATTATGGAACAGTGGAGATCCGGTCATGGCGTCCCCAAATGAAGTATCCGGCAGCATCTTTCGAAAGCCACAGCCGAAGAAAATATTGCGCAGCGAACTCAATCAGTTGATCGAAATGCTGCAGGCCTCGGATTCCAGTCTGATCAAGTTTGGGGAGCAAGTGTCTCAGCATCCGGCGGTCCTGAAGCAGATTCTGCGAGCCGCCAACTCTTCGCTGACAGGCAGCGCCGTGGAAATCACCAGACCGGCGCACGCAGCCCTGTTTTTGGGGAGTCGCCGGGTCATATTTCTGCTGAACACGCTTCCGCCCGAGATTATTGAAGAGGATCTCGAAGAGGTCGAAGAAAGCAGGTGACACAATCATCGCGTCTTGCGGAGATACCATTCCTTCGGGATGCGTGCGGGATTGTCGATGCCGGGGCCGGTGAGGGTGATGTCCGTGGGGTCGCCTTGGTAGACGGACCACGGGCGCGGGTAGTAGCGCCAGATGCCGGAGCGCCGCCAGGGGTAGGTGCGGGCGTCGGCAAAATCAACCTGGAACTTGTGAAGTCCGGCTTTCAGCGCAACGGACCACGTGCCGCGCCCGTGACGCCACTGGGTAAGATACCACTCTTCGTCATCGACGAAGACGCGCAGGTCGTAGCTGGTCGCGGCGTCCATATTGACGAACTCATACGGCGCGTGGAAGGTGTACACGCCGTCCTTGGGCACGTTGAGATAGCCCTTGTCACGCATGGCATAGGGTTCGGGGCCGAGTTCCGGGAGTGCGTCCATCTCGCGGTCGATCTTGTCGGTTTTGACGGCGGGCAGCCAGTGGGCACTGGCGTACAGCGTCCACCACGGGCCTTCGACTCGATCCCGCACGAGCCCCGGTTCGAGCCCCGGTTCGAGGCCCGGTTCGAGGCCGGACATGGCCAGTGCTGGCTTCATCGGCTGCTTGTAGAACCATCCGTAACTGGGGACGGTGAACTTGGTCCCATTGATCTCGAACTCCTCGGCGGGCAGCGGCTTGCCTTCGGCACCGAGGCGATAGGCGCGGGCAGCAAACTCGGTCGACTCGGTGATGCGAATGGGGCCACTGTACCGCTGGGACTTGAGCGTGGGCGGCGTGCCGTCGGTGGTGTAACGGATCTCCACGTCGGGTGTCTTGCTGGTCATGGTCACGGTCTCGTTGTCGGCGAACGTATTGCGACCGGGCAGGAATTTGACCGGGTCGATGGGGCGGAGGATGTCATCGACCACGAGTTTCCCGTCCGTGATCACGAACTGTACATCGGGGGTTTTGAGCTGAATACTGCGTCCATCGATCACCAGCGAAGTCGCTCCGAGGACGATTCCGCTAGTTTCGGTCTGATTCCTGACAACGAGGAACGCTTGGGCGTGGGCCTTGCCAGGACCGCAGTCGAGCTGGGCTGTTTCTATGCCAGCGCTGCGGAACCACAGTTCGCTGCCGTCGGTAAGCTTGGCTCGGAAGCCGACGATACCATCTTTGGTAAGCGATTCGATGGCCGCGACACGCTCCTTCTCGCCCTTGGGTATGGACGAGATCAGGCTGACCATGCGGAATGCATTGCCTTTGAACTTGACGTTGACCTGCTGCTCGGCGATGGCGATCCCGCTGCCGAGGCGCGAGTGGTACTTTCGGTTGTCGAGTTTGGCATCGCGGTCGCGATTGTACTGGGTGGGTTGGTCGGCGAACTGGTGCATGGCCACCGACGGTCCGTCCGGGTTGTTGCTACGGAGAAAGTTTTTGCTCTCGTCGATCAGGAGCTGGTCCTCCTGACTGAAGGGTTTGCTCGCGCCCTGCGCGAGTGAGGAAAGGGAGAGGATGGTGGGAATCGAAAATTCGTGAGCGGCGTCGCCAGGCACACGGCTGGCATCGACGACGAGGAACAGCCGGCTGCCGCGAAGCTGGAACACCTGGCGGATCGTGCGGACTTTATCCACAAAGCGACCTGCGTCGTTCTGCTGGAGATCGGGACCGGACCAGTCGCCCTGGAAGCCGGGATAGTTCTGGTAGCCGCCGCGAAAGTCGGCCTCGCCTAAGTCAAAGCGGTCGGTGCTGATCCAACGCAATGGTGCGGGGTCGTCCACGGCCTGGGTGAGGGCCATGGTCTTGGTGCCAGGCTGGAAGCAGTTCATGCGACCGAGGAGCTGCTGCGGCTGGAGGCCGTCGATATGCACCGGGCGTGCGGCCATGAGCGGGAAATTGTAGTCGTAGTAGTAGATCATGCTGTAGGGCCACTGCGGTGCCTGCGAACCGCCGTGGGAGGTGCAGGCCATCATGGCCAGGAACGCATCATTCTCGTTCCAGCCGCGACGGAAGTAGTAGGCACCGGTGTAGGGCATCCAGTCGGAATTGATGTGGGGTTTGCCCGGTCTCTCCTCGCCAAAAAATTCCATGACCTGGTCGTGGGAGCGTTGCCGGGCCTGGACGACTTCCTCGAACACAGGATCGATCACTTTTGGGCGGCCGTCCGAAATGTGGCCCCAGGCGTCGAGCATGCGGCGCACTTCAGACGTGAACACTTCCTTGTCGCGGTCGGGCAGTCGCGGCAGCCAGAGCCGGTCGTGCTGGTACTGATTGTAGGTGCTGGTCCATCGCATCGGCCGGTAGTCGATGGCAAAACGGTGTTCGTAACCGCCGGGCGAGAGGTGGCGGAACATGTACGTGTAAAGATTATCGTACCATTCATAAACGCGATTGCGCCAGCCAGGCGTGAACCAGGGCAGCGCCCTTTTTTCGTAGTCCACCATAAACGAGCCCTGTTGGATCGGAATCTCCTGGTGGCCTTCGTCGCCGATCTCGGTCAGCGAACCGTCGCGTTCGGTGCCGAGTGTCATGAACCGTTCGAACGCCTGGCGAAACTCGACGCGCGTGCGCTGGCCTGGGTAGAACTCGTCAATGTAGTAGCTGATCTGGTAGTACAGACAGATGCCGCCGTTGAGGTGGTTGAACACGGTCTCCCGTGCCTGCCGCCACCACGCGGTGGTGTACTTTTCAAGGCAGACGAGTTGGACGCGGGCCAGGGTCGTCGATGGTGTCAGCTCAATTATCTCTGGGTGCTTCACGGCGAGGTCGGAGAGGTCCTCCATCATCCGCTGCCACATGAGGCCGGGGTTGAATGTGAACAGATCCTCGACCTCGTACGGACACTGGCTTGCGTCCTTGAAGAAGTTGATGGACCAGTCATCCATGATCTCGGCCCAGCAGGTGATGTACGCAGCATTGGGATCGGCCTTGTAGGCGTCCAGGAGCGGGCGAGCCATTTTGTTGACTTCCGCCTTGCGTTGGGCGTCGCGCATGGCGTTGTCGAAACCAGGGTCGTTGCGCGGCGGGAGATTGATCCACGGGATCTGGCCGGGAACGAAGCGAATCGCGCGGGCCGACGTGTCGGCGATGGTCACGCCGATGCCGTTGATCAGGTCTTCGCCGTTGGTGGGGTAGGTCCAGTAGTCGCCGCGAAAAGCCCAGTGCAGATTCACCCGCTTCATCTTGGCGAACCAGTAGACCTTCCACGCATCGAGCGCCGCCTGATACTTGCCCGCAGCGTACAGCCGGTGTGCTTCGGCCAGTTCGGGGATGCGATTATCCAGCAATGGGAAGAACCGGTCCGCCAGCGCCTTCACTTCGGCCGGGGAGTTCCGTTGGGAAAAACGCCGCATTCGCTCGGCCGCGTCGGGCAGCGGCGCGATTTCGTCGGCGTTCAGGAGCCAGCTCATCGGTGTCCACGGGCCGCCGTCGGCCTTGATTTCGCGACCGATGGCTGGGCTGTTCTGGCCAGGCACCGGCTCGAACGTGAAGACGCCGTCTTTGCTCTGTTTGCCGTCGTAGTAGTCGAACTTCTCAGCCCAGAGCACGCGGCGGTCCTGGTCGAGGACCGTCACGACACGGTGCCCCTTATCCAGGTAGATGTGCTCGGGCCAGCGCGAGCCGCACAGCACGATCCGCTGGATATCGACCGTCTCGCCGAGGTCGATCTCGAACCAGGGGTTCATTCCCTTCTCGCCGGTCGAGTCGTCGAAGTGATCGAGGAACACGACGCCGCGCTGCTTCGGATCGCAATTGCCGTCGGTCATGTCGCGACCGTCGCGGGTCTTGACATTGTGGTCGGCCCATACCGTCCCCGTGAACATGTCGCCGCGGTCGCGGACGATGTTCTTGCCGCCGCTGTAGACCTCTATCTGACGCCAATCCATCATCCAGCCGGTGGGATTCTCGACACGAATATGCCGACCTTTGACCTCAGCCCGCGCCTCAACGCAGACCATGAGAATGATGCAACAACTAATCAACAGTTTCATGGAAACTCCATATCCGGAATTTGGTGAGTGGCGTCCGGCCGATGACTGCCGTCAACCTTTCTGCCAATTCTATCGCCGATCGCAAGATCAGCGAGTATTCTTTGTGCTTGGCCAGTAAGTTGCGGCGTTGAATGGTGCAACGTGTAATCGGACAGGGTAGTTGAAAGGGTGATCGACTTGCCACTGTCTACCGTGGTTCGCCACGACATTACGATACTGCTCGGCACCGCAGCCATCCTGGATCACGACGATGGCGCGTCGCACAAACGGTTTAGCGCTGCGCGTAACAGAAATCAAAACTCATTGACCACCATTCTCAAGCTGTTCGGAGCATATGCAAGGCGCGGATGGGTTGGTTATACTTCACGCGGTCTGAATTGATGTCCTTGTTCCGAGGCTCTTGCCTCGGAATACGCTGCCCCGGAGGCTCCTGCCTCCCGGGATTCTCGCTGGAGGCAGGAGCCTCCAAGGCGTTGCGTTCCAGGGCTGGAGCCCAGGAACGAGGATTGACAGCCTCATTCCTGACCGAGTGACGTAATATAATGTGACAAAAAAAGATTCGATGACTGCGCATCCCGACTCAACCCTTATCCATATCTCCTCGATTGCCACACTGCTACTTAGCGGTGTGGCGTCTCCTCCCGAGGCTCCCTATCCGCCGAGCCCCGTCATCACCGGCGTCACCTGGCACTGGTGACACACACCAAACGGCTGCGCCAGGCAGCGATCTCTGGCCGGTGACTTGGGGACCGGACGATCATCTGTACGCAGCATGGGGAGACGGAGGCGGTTTTGGTGGTACGAATTCAGAGGACGTGTGAGTATGGGGTTCGGACGTATTGAAGTTGGCCCTGAACGGTTTCGAGGGATCAACATCAATGGCGGCAAGAACTCGTCGCATCCCGCCTCGTTTCCTCAAAAGGGAAAGACGGAGGGCATTCTGTTTGTTGATGGAACGCTCTACGCACGGCTCAATCTGCAAGACGGCAAGTGGCCCGACGTTAATCATTCGCTGGCCTGGTCCAATGACTACGGAGCAAGTTGGCAACAGAGCTCGTGGGTGTTCCCGAAAGGCGTTGGTAACTTCAAGCCGAGTCGCTTCCTGAACTTTGGTCGTGACTATTCCGGTGTGCCGGAAAAGTTAAACGGTTACGTCTATATTTATGGCTTCCGTCAGGCGGCTGAGGATGCAGGCCACGCCACGTACCTGTCTCGCGTCCCGAAAGAGAAGATGAAGGATCTCGCCGCGTATGAGTTCTTTGCGGGACTGAATGGTGATCGTCCGAATTGGTCGAGTCCGCTGAGAGCGGGGTGCGGGCGTCCCGTGTAACGGAACTCACCGTTGTAATCGTCTTCCAAAATTCAACTGTTCTGCGCTTGCGCAAACGAGAGCAACTCCAAACGACGCTTCAAGCTCATCGTCATAGCCATCGGCCACTGTCCGCCGGGTGTCACATAAATCAACCTGGGGATCGCGGCGTCTTCAGATGCCCTTGTGATGTCGATACCGTGTTCGTCGAGCGGGACGGCGACGGGGTTGAGTCGAAGGAGCCGAAGCAGTTCGACCGCAGGCATGTTGCCCGGCTCTTCAACCCACCCGGAATCATTCTGCTCCAGCAGGACCTGTGTGATTAACTGCAGCCCTTGCTGAGACCCTGAAGTGATGATGACATGATCCATCGTGCAGGACACGCCGCGCGAAACAGCCATGTATTCAGCAATACACTCGCGCAGCGGACGGTAGCCTTGTGGGTCACTCTGTTGCAAATGCTCGGTCGTCCATCGAGCGTGCTCGCTCGTAAAACGATTCCGCACGTCCGTGGGAAATTCGTCGATGGCGGACAAATGCGGTCGAAACGGCCTGGCCGGTCCCGAACTGACGGTTGACGTTTGTGCGAATTGTTTGAGCAGTCTGCCCGATGTTGAGAGGCAATCGTCCTCCGAGTCGCGGTCCGCCACATAGGCCTGGCTCGCGGTGAATTGAAACGCTTCGGGCGGCAGCGTACGAAATCCGTGTGCCTGAACCGCAGGAAGTTCCCAGGTAGCCTCTGGAAATGAGTTGCTCGTACGCAGCCTGAACCGTGTTGCGGGATACGCCAAGAATCTGAGCCAGCTTCCTTGACGAAGGAACCCTGGCACCGACAATCAGCGTCCCACCCGTGATCGCACTGCGGATTTGCAGTTCGATCTGACGGTATTGCGTTTCTGACGAATCGGCGTCAAGCATCACTCCTCCAATGGGACTTTTGTGTTGCTGGATTTCGGATCACGGGGTTCATGATGTGCGAAAAAAAAACGCATATTGATGACAGCACCCTTTGCACCCAGGCCAGGCCATGACAAAATTGTCGCTGATCTCTGTTATCGCCGTCGTACTCGTGCCAGGCGTCGTTTCCTCGCAGGAACCGACGCTCCTACGCCGGACCGACGCGCAAACTCCAAATGGACTTCGCGAGTTGTTTCACTACGATGGTCACGCGATGCCTCTGCTCAGCGCGCATCGGGGCGGTGCGTTGCCGGGTTATCCCGAGAACTGCATCGAAACGTTCGAACACACGCTGCGACAGACATTTTCGATTCTGGAAATCGACCTGCAGTACACCAAGGACGGTCAGATCGTGCTGCATCACGACTCCACGCTGGACCGCACGACAACCGGAACCGGACGCGTCGCGGAACGAACTCTGAAGGAACTAAAGAACCTCCGCCTGAAGGACAAGAACGGCATCGTTACTGACTATCACATGCCGACGCTCGACGAAACTCTGAAGTGGGCTCGCGGCAAGACGATTGTGATCCTTGACAAGAAGGACGTTCCAGTCGAGGTGTGTGTCAAGAAGATCCAGGAGCATCGCGCTCAAGCCTACGCGATGGTCATGGCCTACGGATTGCGAGAGATTCAAACGTGCCACAACCTTGACCCTGAAATCATGATGGAGGTGATGATCGGCAATCAAAAACGATTTCGCGAATTCGACGAAGCGAGTGTCCCATGGAACTGTGTTGTTGCCTTCGTTGGGCACGCGCCTCCGGAGGACAGGCCGCTGCTGGAGAAGATCCATGCCAGGGGCGCATGCTGTATGGCAGGCACCTCCCAGAATCTCGATCAACGGCTCTGGAGCGTCCGCGACGAACACCGCGAGACATTGGCGGGCGAATACCGCGCGAGATTGGACTTTGGTATCGATCTGATCGAAACGGATCTACCAATTCAGGTGGGAGCTTTGCTGTATGGGCCGCCTGAAATTCCCGCCACCAAGGCCCGTTTTTTCTTCCAGCCTGAGAATAGTGAGGATAGGAATTTCAATGTTCACCCGTAAACTCGCAATCAACGAATTTCAGCTCGAATACTTTGCGAAGATCGTGCCTGATCTTTCCGAGACAAACCGAGGGACGGGCGGTTCGGATACCGATCCGGATTCAGGAGGCTCGCACACATTATGAGACGAAAACTGATGAGATATCTTTGTCGTTGCTGGCTTGTCCAATCCCAAAGATCAAAAAAAACGATCGTGGCCGGACAAATCGAATGTCACTGGTTTCCAATGTTACTTTGGAATTTCGTGGCCTGTGCTTTGGTCTTGCTTCCAGGTTGCAGGGACGATAATTCCGGCAACATACAACCTCCAGTAGTATCGGTTACGGTTGCAAAACCGATTCAAAAACAGATTGTCGAATGGGACGCCTATTCGGGAAGAATGGACTCGGTTGAGTTTGTCGAAGTTCGGCCTCGGGTCGGCGGCTATCTTCAATCGATTCATTTCGACGATGGCCAGATCGTCAATTCCGGCGACCTGCTATTCGTCATCGAACCGCGACCCTTTGAAGCGGAACTGAGCGGAGCCAAGGCCACATTGGCTCAATCCAAATCGCAACTCCAACAGGCGATCGCACTATTGAGTGTTGCTCAAGCCCAACTCCAACAAAGGGAAGCGCAGTTTAAGCTGGCTGAGGCGAGGTTGAAACGGACACAAACTTTGTTGTCAACCAATGCAGTCAGTCGCGAAGAGATGGACCAGCGCGACGCGGAGTTTCTTGGAGCCAAAGCCGATCAGGAATCCAGCCTGGCCCAGATTGCTTCGGCTGAAGCTGCGATCGCGGCCGCTCGGGCGGCGATCGAATCGGCTCAGGCTAAACTCGATATGGCTCAGCTGAATCTTGATTACACTCGCATTTACGCTCCCATCACGGGGCGCATCAGCAACACCTTCGTCGATCAAGGCAACCTGGTCAATGGAGGGACAGCCACCTCGACGTTGATGACCACCATTACTTCGATGCAACCGATTTATTGTGTGTTTGACGCGAACGAGCAACAAGTGCTGAAGTACATTCGACTGGCACAACGCGGCCAACGACAAAGTTCCCGCGTTGCCAAAAATCCGGCATTTCTGGGATTGGTCGATGAAACTGGATTTCCCCATCAGGGATATATCGACTTCGTTGATAATCGCTTCGACGCCAATACAGCCAGCATGAGGGCGCGATGCGTGTTTCCCAACACGGATCAAGTTCTGTTGCCCGGCATGTTCGCGAGAATTCGAATTCCTGGCAGTGCTCCCTATGAGGCGGTCTTGATTCCTGATTCAGCAATCGGAACCGATCAATCGTCCCAATTCGTCTACGTCGTCGAAAATAACGTCATCCAACGACGCGCGGTAACACCAGGCCCAATAGTCGATGGGCTGCGTGTGATTCGCGAAGGATTGGTCGGCGACGAGACCCTCGTCATCGAAGGTTTGCTTCAATCGCGACCAGGCGTGGAAGTTAAAACCACCCCAGGCTCGATCGATGTGGTCGATGATGGATTACCAGATGACTACCAGACAGTGCCAGCGGTTGAGGCGGTAAAAGATGAAAATGCGTCACCCGATGCAAATACTTCGCCCGATGCAAATCCCTTGTCGAAGCCCATTGAACTGCCAGCAAATTCGGAGGATATCGAGTGAAGTTCCCACATTTTTTTATTGAACGGCCGATCTTTGCCAGTGTGCTGTCCTTTATCATCGTGTTGGTTGGGGGAATTACCTATTTCACATTACCGGTGTCGCAGTATCCTCCGGTCGCTCCGCCGACGATCATCGTCAGTGCCATGTATCCCGGTGCGACGCCCCAGGTGATTGTCGATACCGTTGCGACTCCGATCGAACAGGAGATGAATGGCGTCGATAACATGTTGTACATGACGTCTTCCTCCAGCGCCGACGGCCAGATGAGTTTGACCGTCACGTTCAAACTCGGTACCAATTTAGATGACGCCCAGGTGCTGGTCCAGAACCGGGTCGCGGTGGCCGAATCGCGATTGCCTGACGCAGTCCGACAAATTGGAGTCACCACTAACAAACAGATTCCCGACATGCTGATGGTCGTCCACATGCGGGCGACAGACGACAGTCGCGATGAGTTGTACATCAGCAACTACGCATTCCTGCACATTCGCGAAGCGTTGATGCGGCTTGATGGTGTTGGGGAAATCCGAATCGCTGGTGGAAACGAATACGCCATGCGAATCTGGCTGGACATCGAAAAAATGAGGCATGTCGATCTGACTGCGGGCGATATCGTCAAAGCAATTCGTGAACAGAACGTACAGGTAGCGGCGGGCGTGATCGGGCAACCGCCGATCGCCTCGACCGGCGCGTTTCAATTGAACGTGACGACCCAGGGCCGTTTGATCGAGACCGATGAGTTCGAGAAAATTATCATTAAGCGTGGCATCGACGGTCGCGTGACTCGATTGAGTGACGTGGCTCGCGTCGAACTCGGTGCCCAAGACTATTCGCGGCTGAGTTATCTCGATGGCAAATCGGCGGTGGCGGTGATAGTCTATCAGCGACCGGGAACCAACGCGGTTGATACGGCGGCCGAGATTAAAAAAACAATGGTGAGCTTGAGCAAAGATTTCCCCGAAGGGATCGGGTATGAGATTGCTTACAACCCCACCGATTTTGTAGAAGAATCAATCTCTGAAGTCTTCCTGACACTGTACATTACGACCGCGTTGGTGGTGTTGACTGTGATGCTGTTTCTGCATGGCTGGCGGCCAACCGTGATCCCCGTGATTGCGATTCCGATTTCGTTGATCGGTACGTTTGCCGTGATGCAAAGCCTTGGAGTCAGTCTCAACACTTTGTCGTTGTTCGGATTGGTATTGGCGATCGGGATTGTCGTCGATGATGCGATCGTCGTGGTGGAAAATGTAGAACGGCTGATCGGCGAAGGCATGGAACCTCGCAAAGCGACGCATCTGGCGATGGACGAAGTCGGTTCGGCACTGATCGCAACGACGCTGGTGTTGATTGCGGTGTTTGTTCCAACCGTATTTATCCCCGGCATCAGCGGGCAGTTTTATCAGCAGTTTGCATTGACTATCGCCATTTCGACGTCATTTTCAACGTTTGTCTCGTTGACGCTCAGCCCCGCGTTATGTGCGTTGCTACTGAAACCTAAAGATGCAGAGAAAACGGGGCTGGCAAAACTGAGCGACATACTGTTTGGCTGGTTTCCACGCTCGTTCAATTATTTTTTCGATATCACGAGTAATGCCTACGCGAATATTGTTTCTCGATTGGTGCGGGTTACGTGGTTGAGTCTGTTGCTGTACGCCGGGTTACTGGTTGCGACCTGGTTCAGTTTCGGATTGGTGCCGACCGGATTCATCCCTCCGCAGGACCAGGGCTATTTGATCGTGGCAATCAATCTGCCCGATGCTGCGTCGTTGGCGCGTACCGATGCCATTACTCAACGTGTTGCCAAAATCGGTCGCGAGATCGATGGCGTGGCGCATGCGGTCGCGATTGTCGGATTGTCGGGAGCGACGTTTGCGGTCCAACCCAATGCGGCAGTGACGTTTTTGCCGCTGGATAATGCCAAGGAACGCTCGACGCGAGGGCGGAGTCTGGAGGTCATCGCCGCCGAACTCCGCGAGAAAGTGACTGGTATCAACGAAGCCGAAGTGTTGATCATTCCACCACCACCGGTTCGCGGGATTGGTCGTGGCGGTGGTTTCAAAATGTATGTCCAGGATCAACGTGGAGCGGGAACCGAAGTCCTCAATCAAGTCACTCAAAAAATCGTGACTCAAGCCAACGAGCAACCTGGATTGGAGCAGGTCTATTCCACGTTCCGTTTAAGCGTGCCACAAGTCCACGCGGAAGTCGATCGAACCAAAACGCAAATGTTGGACATTCCGGTCAACAATGTGTACGAAACGCTGCAAGTTTATCTTGGATCACTGTACGTCAACGATTTCAATTTACTGGGTCGCACCTATCGCGTCACCGCCCAGGCCGAACCGAGGTTTCGCGACGAGCCGAGTGACATTTTGCAATTGCGGACGCGGAGCGCCAAAGGCGATAGCGTCTCACTTGGTTCGCTGGTCGAATTGACCCAGATTGCTGGCCCCGATCGATTGGTGCGGTTCAATCTGTTTCCGGTTGCCGACATCAATGGATCGACCGCTCCTGGTTACAGTACCGGCCAATCGCTGGCGACGATGGAACGTTTATCGGAAGCAGACCTGCCAGTTGGGTTTGGTTACGCCTGGACCGACATCGCGTTTCAGGAGCGGCAAGCTGGTAACACGATCGTTTTCATTTTTCCGCTGGCCGTGTTGTTTGTGTTTTTGACTTTGGCGGCGCAGTATGAAAGTTGGTTGTTGCCGCTGGCAATTATTTTGATCGTTCCGTTATGTTTGTTGTTTGCGATCATAGGAATTTGGTTCCGTGGGATGGACAACAATATTCTCACGCAGATTGGTTTTATCCTGTTGATCGGGTTGGCGTGTAAGAATGCGATTCTGATCGTCGAATTTGCGAAAGCCGAAGAGGATAAAGGTAAAGATCGTTTTCAAGCGGCGGTGGACGCCTGCCGAATGCGACTGCGACCGATTTTGATGACAGCGTTTTCGTTTATTCTTGGGGTCATTCCTTTGTTAGTAGCCACAGGAGCCGGTTTTGAAATGCGACGTGTTTTGGGAACGGCGGTATTCAGCGGCATGTTGGGCGTGACCATTTTTGGTTTGTTTTTGACGCCCGTATTCTACGTCGTCACACGCTGGTTCGCTCGCAAAACTTCAAAGACGCCGAAGTTTCCGTAGTGATAAGGCTTCTCGTTTCTACGGGCCCGGACCGCAGGACAGTCCCCTC
>Ga0154020_10002568_pt1 | contig 22098 bp, 26 predicted proteins | sample Klosneuvirus_201_FD_109709 | JGI IMG/M metagenome (GOLD analysis project Ga0154020, IMG submission 109709) | Active sludge microbial communities from wastewater, Klosterneuburg, Austria - Klosneuvirus_20160825_MG | ecosystem: Engineered > WWTP > Aerobic digester > Activated sludge | place...
ACGTTCACATGTGTAAAATATCGGACGTATTTCTTCAATATTAAGATACTCAAAAATCATCATAATAAGCTCATCTGGTAAAGAATCAAAGTAATCGCAATTTTCAACCAATGACATGTTTCTGTTGTTTGTCCAAGCAAGGATTAGGAGTAAAAAAAATCAAGTTTTTATTGCCATTATTCTTAGTTTAGATAGTAAAAGTTAGTGATATGTATAAGTGCGTTTTATCATACAATAACAGATCGATTCTGGTATAATGAGAAGTTAATTAATGATAAAAAATATAAAGCAATAAGAGAATATTTCAAAACTTACTTTGATGTAGATAAGGTAGATGAATTTACTAAGAAAAATATGATGCATATGTATTGGAATTGGAACCAAACTTTAGATCCTGAATTTGTGAAAGTACTCAAAATAAAGCATCCTGATTGGTTAATTGAAAACTACTTTAATAAATATAAGGATGAGTCAAAAAATTGAGTATAGGGAAAAAATGTAGCTTTTTTATAGAGGACTACGACCTCTTCCCGTTACTATGTACAGCTCGATTGTATTTTTTGTGCGGATAACTAACGTCGCCACAGTTAGCTCCTACAATACGAACTTGAGGCCAAAAGTCCTATTGATATGCTCCTAAAAACATATGAAAGTTCCTTCAGACAATTCACCGATAAAGACCACATTTATTAATTATTGGAGATAATTAATGTCTCAGTGTGTCTTAAACCAATCTAACAAAGTGCTATTCAGAATATAGTGCTTGCGCAATAATATTTCGACATTCTTCGTTACGATAATAACATATAATATGTTTATCGTTTGGTTTCAGAAACCTCCCAGCCCCAAGTTAACTCAAGATTTATTCAGTTTTTTTTATTTTAAAGCTATCTACAATAGCGCATAAATGTCCAAAATTATTAATATTAAACTTATTTAAATATGAGTTTGGCAATGAATATACTAATAATCTTATTATAATCTTACGAAATTGAATTAGTTTTAAGTTAATATCTTTTATTCGATGAATCGCGAAATCAAATTCCACGGACCTTCACATACTATAAACAAGAGACAAGATGCTCCGGCATATATGTTAAGTGTAATACGTAATACCAAGAAATATCCGAATCGCGATAAACCGAGTGTTGCAGGACAAACAATTGTACGCCCTATTTCAGTAATAGAAGACTTCAGTAAATATAATGTATCATTGAATATTTGTATGCTAGGTTACGGTTGCAATAAAGAAGCAACTTGGAAATACTATTCCTCAGGTGATAATATATTGGCATGTGATGAGCACAAACGCGGACCTATGCATAAAATATCGGGTATTAAATGTTACCATTATTGTAGGCATAAACCCATATACTACTATAAAAAAGATCCTACTAAAACTCCTAAATATTGCGAGTTTCATATGAGTTGTCTAATGGCTGGATGTAACAAAAAAACTACGCTTTATTTTGAAGGATTAGATGCAAATAAACCACTATCCTTAGATGAATATGAAGTGTTGTTTTAGAATTAAAATTCCAATTCTATATTAATTTTTTGTTTAGTTTGATAGAAGTAAACGTATTTATGTGCTGATTTAAATGTTTCTATATGTTTAGAAACAACTAAATTTACGAATCTATTATCACCATAATTTACCACCCGAATATTATCATCATCTATGCGTCTAAATGTCTCAAATTCAGGTTGAGTTTTAAGTTCTTCAAGTAATGTTATGCATATATCCATAGTATCTTTTATAAGTTTAGTATTATCTTCTACTTTAAAGCTTCCTAATTCATGTTTAGTTATAGAATTTTCATGATTAATAATATCAAAGAATCTTACTATACTACTATTTTGATCATAACTATTTACTATGAGCATCGATTTCCGATATCGATTATATATAGTATACTCACCCAAAATATTGATATACGTATGGTCGTTTATATCAAACCGTTTATGAATTAACGTGTCTAACACCATCCAATAACAAACATCATCAGATATACCTATTTTAAAATTCAATAATAATTGGTCTTTATTCATTTGTTGATCCGTATGATCAGATTGGTCTAGTTGATTAGATTGACATATTTGATTAGATTGATCTAGTTGATTAATTAATTGTTTATTTAATTCTTTACTTAATTGTTTACGTTTGTTCGGTTTTTTACGTTTACGCTGAGTAACCAATTGGTTTTTGTCCATGTGTCTAAAATATTATGATGTATTACTTATTTAATAATTCAATTTTAAAAAATTGAATTCTATGCAACAAATGTATAAGTAAACATGGTAACAATTACATCTGATTTTGAGGTTAAATTTAGCACTATTGAAGGAGATATTCATATTGAAATAATCTACAATGATTCTATTATATACCTAAATGGATCAACATTTACGGAAGTTAATTTTTACGAAACGTTATTAAATAAAATTCAAAATATTGATATTTCAAATAATCAAGAAGAAGTATTGTTTCATTCGGATTCGGATGGTAACGAATTAGTTATCTCGTATACTGGTGCAGTATTATACTTCTCTACGATTGTTTACACTTCCAAAATAACAAATGACTCAGTTATTGACGCAACTATGCAATCGAAAATCGGAATAAAGTATGATATCGCAGTTGACATACTCACACATATTATGAATAACTGGCCTTATTAAAAGAGTAATACTATTAGTAATAAATACTACTATTAGTAATAAATACTACTAATAATAAAATTTGATTTATTTTGTAAGTAATATCTTTTAAGATGAATAATTTTGTAATTCCAAATAATATTAGGTTAGATTATGCAGATGGAATCTTATTTTGGTACATTTGGGGAAAGAATTTGAAAATAGAAATGGTATCATATTACTTCAAAACAATATTCATTGATATGCTTAAAATGTATGATGAATTGCAAACTGTAGTATTTTATATCGACAGTATTGATAAAACATATACGAGAACTGCATGTGAAATACTTTATAGAGACAATGATAACATACCGATGTTCGAGAAGTACAAACTCATGCAAAGATATAAAGCTTCGATATCTCAGTTAGTTATGTTTGGCGCAGACTACTGCAAAACAATAGTAAAAGAGAATCATTTGATAACAGTCAAAAAAGTCAACTTCACAGGATTGCACGCTCTCATTGCAGGCCAATTAAATTACTTACAATCTCGCATAGTAACAATTTAATAATTTTTAAGACTTTTTTATATATTTTAATTTGAAATTTTATATACTAATATCTGTTGATAAATATCTGTTAGTAAATATCTGTTGATAAATATCTGTTGGTAAAAATGAATGATTATGATCAATTAGTGAACTCAATAGTTTCGGTATATGAAATTTTTGAAACAAACAGTATGTCTCCCAAAGATTTGCATCCAAATATGGATTTAAGTGTTGACCCAATTTTGTTTAAACATTATCAAACTTCTATGAATTCTAACGCAAGCTCGGATTTTAATACAAGCTCGGATTTTAATACAAGCACGGATTTTAATACAAGCATGGATTGTAATACAGTAGTGAATCCAAATATTGGGACACCGCAATTATTACATAATGAGTCTTTAAAAGATATTATGAGTAAAAACGATGTAACAGTCAGTAATAAGAAAAAAAGGTATGTGCATAATAAATGTTCATATGTTGGATGCTCAAAATATCCGTCTTACGGGTATTTAATAAAAGGCGAATTTGGTAACGAAGTTAGTAAACATAGATATTGTAAGGCTCATAAAAAACCTTGTATGATTAATTACAATACTTCATTATGTTCAGTTGGATTCCATTGTAAGAATATTGCTGAGTATTTTTATTACAATCAAAAAATGTGCACAATCCGAGCATGTTCAAAACATAAAGTAGGTCCATTATTTAAAAAAAATATTAAGTGTATATCCATAGGTTGCGGATTGAAACCGATATATCACGCACCAGATTCAATACCTATATTATGCGAGAGACATTTGAAAGATTTTAAGAAAATAAATACTGAAAATCGTATTAAATACGGGTTGTTAGACACAAAACCTAGACTACTTAAGTATGAAAATATGTTATTAAACGATTTCCGAGAGTTATATTGTTAGTTATTTTTTATAACCAAACATTTAATAATTATGTAATGCTTTGTATTCTCTTAAAGAATATGATGCATATTCTCCATAGTTGTTTAAACCTAATTCGTATTTAGCATGTCTTACGCAATATATTGGTTTTCTTTCTGGATCTCCTAATAAATATGTAGAGGCTTGATAATTGCAAAATACATTGTTTGATAATATAGAAATACATTTAACAGTATCTATTGGAAACATATCATAATTTGCGTGTGCAGTACATGCTAATATCTCAGTCTTATGTTTTCCTGGGTATTTATGAGTAACAACATTATGGCAAAACTGACCAACATTACATTTATAAGTAACTGATGATGAATAATGTTTGTAACAATACGTTAATCCATTTAAAGGATACTTACCAAGTCTTTCGCATATTTCATTTTTATACTGACATTTAGTTTTTATTATAACAGGTGATAAATTACTTTTATTACTCTTATTATTTATGTATGGATTTGAAGCCACAATATAATTAATATCAGTATTTAATACATCTTGTAAATCAAATAAATTATCACATATTGTAGGAATAGTATGCGGTGGTGTATCAATTTTATTTAAAGGAGACTTGGCATGATATTCGTCAACTATTTTACGCCAAACATCAAAGAAATCCGAACCTTCTTTATTATCCGCGTTTGACATATTCCTAAAACTACGATAGATTTTTTCAATATAAAAAATCAAATTTATAAATCGAAATATTTGTATTTATCAGTAAACAGTTTATAATTATCGGAACTATTTGGTACGTATCTCATTTCAAATAAGATATTTTGGTAAATAAACCTCTCCTCCGATACTTTTCTATCGTCTCCATCAGGTAGATTAGATATAAAATAAGTGTAAGATTGTATGTTTACTAACTCATCTTGTAAAAACCATTCATAATATTCTGAGTACATTAAATTATCAGTAAGTTTAATAGCATTTATAACTTTGCTGAATATTAATGGGTTATTAACACTCGCATATATTATATGATCAATGTTTAATTTACCTTCAGTGTATAACAATATTCTATCAATAAACTCTTTGGTGATTTCTCTAAATATTCTCGGTTCATCTATTACAAACTGAATTATCAACTGAGAATAATCTATATTTTTGGCTATATAACCTAACGCGTAATATGGGTCATAATTCCGAGTATGCGCGTATTCCAAACTCATATTATAAAAAACTTATATTTAATTACTTATAAAATTCAAATTTATTTTATCTCTTTAAAAAATTAATAAAATGAATAGTGTCTTATATCAACTGTAATTTAATACCCACAACACCATATTTCTCTATTTGTTCAAGAGACATTCCGAATATATTTTCATATATACTCTCAACATCATCAGGGGTCAATACACTAGGAGTCAATATACTAGGAGTCAATACATTTGGAGTCAATACGTTTGGAGTCAACACATTTAGATTCAAACTGGGTGGGTAAGGTACTAATTTCGAACCCAACTGGAAATAAAGATCACCAAAGTTTTTAGCATACACAAATCCGAGTATCTTAAATGACAATGATTTATTACCATCATTGAATACGATTACATCATCTCGTTGCATAGTCTTCCAATCTTTCCGAACTATCCGACCTTCATATTCTTTTACCCCGGATTCGAGCATATCCAACCAAGGTTGTTTAATATCTTTATACCAAATTTGTCTAGTATTTTCGTTATTAACAGCACTCATATTCTTAAGATAATCAAATTAATCAAAATAATTAAGATATTAAGATATTAAGATATTAAGATATATAAAATCAATTTTTTTTAATATAAATTTCGGAATACAACAACAAAAAAAAATACAAAAAAAATCAATACCATGTTTGTGTATGGATACGTTTTTATATAAGCATAGATTTATTAAGTTTTGAACTTCGTCTTGTGTAAGATTCAATTCTAACCACATAAGATTTAGTTCAGAAAGAAAGAGTTCTGTTACTTCTAATATCAAATATACTCGGTAACCTAACATATGGTAGAATGAAATCATCTCCATATCTTTAAAGACCAGTACGTTGAAATACTCGGAATTTTGTGTTTCAGTTACTAACCCGGATAAGATATATAAGTAAGGCATTGTTCAAGAATATGAGATAAAATAAATTCAATTTTAAAGCATGAATATATGACACAAGTATGTTTTATAGTAAATCTTAAGTAAAACAATATACTAATAATAAAATACATACACGTATAAAAAGGGTAACTTTTCAGAAAGTGGGAAATCAAATTTCGATTAAGAGAAAACTAAGAAAATTAAAAAGTCTCAAAAATGATCATTTTTGGACCCTTACAAAACGCATTTTTAGAGAGATAAAAAGTAGTTTTCGAGTCTATAAGTCTTATTTTTTGCGAAATTAAAAAATTGAAAAAAGTCCAAAAACATCGATCAATTTGATCATTTTTTGGACCCCTACAAAACGCATTTTTAGAGAGATAAATACCAAATTCTACGCTCATAACTCATTTTAAATGCTTAAAATAGGTCTTCAAAAAATGCCAAAATACGATTTTTAGATTTACTTTTTTTCTTAATTAATAGTTAGCTAGACTGAGTTTAGTTTCTAACAAAAAAATCCGAAGTTACTCGAAGCAAAAGAGACATTTCCGAAAATTGCATATTTAATTTAAAAGAGTTATGAGCGTAGAAATTAGACGTGAAGCTTGTTTTTTAGAAATAATAATATAGTGTTTTGTATAATATCATGTTTGAAATGCATTGTATATTGTTATAAAATGTTGCAAATATACATTGGTTTTTTTCTTATTTAAGGTTAATAAATTTGAATTATATTATCTGAAAATATAAGTATAATGAATTCTATTGTTGTTAATATCCGTAAAAAGGAATTGAATAAGAGAGGCATTAAAGATTTTTCAGAATGGGTAAACCCAGAATCAGAAGATAATATGAGTAACGAATTACAAGATAATATGAACTTGGAACTGAGTGATAAAAAACGAAGGATATATATAGGTCGTAATATGTGTGTATATGTTCCTGGTACTCACGCGAGTAAGTGGGCAAACCCTTATCCAGTTAAGAAACATGGGTTAGAAACATCGCTAGAGTTATATGAAGAATACATTAGAACAAGTAAGTTAATTAATGATCTTAGTGAGTTAGATAATGCTGAGTTAGGTTGTTGGTGTGCACCCAACAAATGTCACGGCGACATACTCATAAAACTTAGAATAGAAACTATGCAAAAAAATTAAGTTTAATTAAGTTGAGTCAAATTAAGTTCAACTAAGTTCAACTAAGTTTAATTAAAAATCGGATATGATGTTTACTATTTCAGATTTAGTTATTTTTTTCTCGATACTTTCTTTTAATGATTCCAATGCTTTACTTAGGTATTCTTCAAGTATTTCAGTTTGGTTAATATCGAATATGAAGTTCGCAAATACTAGTTTGTCAGTATTAAACAACGTTTCTAAATCCAATAACTTAATCTTCGCATTGCCTATATAGTTAGCTGTGATGACTGTGATATGATCACCTTCGTTTAATGAAAGACCTGTCGCGGGTAAATAAGTTTGTATATACTTCATTACTAATTTCTCAGCTTGATTACCAACATTTCTACAACGAGCACACGCAGTATTTATTGAGAAATTTAAGTTACAAATCATACACGACTCAAACGTATTTTGACTAGTTCTTGAATGTCTATGTTTTGATTCAATTCGTACCATTCTAGGTCTTTTATGTTTGTTACAATACATCGCAAATCGAGAATCTGGATAAGTGTGAGTAGCTTTACGCTTATTACAAACCAAGCAAAATAAAACCATTGTCAGTAGATATTAGTATATAAAAAAATCAAATTTTTATTATGTAACGTACCTTAAGAAGTTAGAATTAAAACGCAACATAGTTCTAAAATTAAACTTCCACGTATCAACTTGGTTAGTTTTAGAACTGTATCTGAAAAACACATCGGTAGAATAGTTAACTAAAATATCTTCACTAAAATTCGATAATAACCCACCAACTGAATTAACAATATTCTCGTAATTTTCTTCGAAAAGGAGCAATGGCATCGGATTACATCTGTGCAAATAATTCGCGTTATAATCAATTTTATCTAAGAATAACCTGAAATTTAAAGCCTCAAATTCTCCGCTATACTCAAATAATCTTATCATACCAACAATACACTCCATAACCCTATTATCATCAATCATCCCATATGGGTATATGAATATATTGGTAGACAAATGTCCAATTCTATAGTTAAGAGTGTATAATAAATCTGGTCTTGTTAACAAATTTATTAAAGATAAGTCACTGGCATTCCAATAAACAAATCTAAATCCTTTTTCGTGTAAGAACTCATAAGAATCGAAATATTGTTTTTCTAAACAGACCATCATAATATCATCAAACGCATCATCTAATACAATATTATTTTGGTAATTATTGTAAGTCCATATTAACTTATCAATATCACCAATCACATGAATAAAGAACTCGTAATAATTAATTACTTGATATTCAAATTTGCGGTCAAATATCGTCACTAACTCGAAAATCATACGGTAGTTAAACATTCCAGAATTTAACCGACCATCAAATTTAGTCTTGTATTTTTCTTGGAACGTGTTTATTTGTCCTATTATATTGTTATCATCGAAGAATTGACTAACCAAATTTACGATTGGTTCGTAATTTGGCAAAGGTCTATCAAAATCATTATTTAAATCCGTCAGTAAACAGGTTAGGATATCTTGCAAAATTTGGTCAACCGTATCATAGTATACGAACCAATTCTCTAGTATATATTTAAGAGCTTCGTAATGCGAAGGTTCATAAAACAACACTGTGAACAACTTAGGAGAATGTTTAATTTTATAACGTCTTTCGCGTTCAACAATACCATACTCTTTTAAGTAAGTTTTATAACATGTTGGGATATTAATCAAAAGCAATCTGTTTTGAATCATTCCAAGATTATTAATATAAGGTACGAATTCGTCAAAGTTAAAACGTAAGAAAGAGTCAGCAACTAATCTTTCGATACTTGGTTTATCATCTACTAAATATTCCAATTCATTAAAATCGGTATGAGTTAAATCAGCATACACACTCAGAAAATCAAGTAATGGAGACATATTATTTGCACTCAATATAAACTTAACAGATGCAAAAGAATTTTACGTAAAAAAATTCAACTTTATTAAAAAAATCATACTATTATAAGAATCATACTATTATAAGAATCATACTATTATAAGAATTATACTATTAAAAAAATCATACTACTAAAAAAATCATACAACTAAAAAAATCATACAACTAAAAAGGTTGTGATTCTTGTAATAAAGCTAACGCGGATCCGCCCGTTAAGAAAGCCATATATAATACAATATTATAACTTTCAAAATAAGTATCATTAACATACTCGGTTAACTTATTGATATCGTCAGTTATGAATTCAATCTCCGGTATATTAGTTTGAGTATTGTTACGCGTTAAATAATATAGTTTAGTATTTCGGTTAGTTTCCCATACTTCATATTCAAGAGTGTAAGGTATGTCTTCTACTAAGTTAATCTTTTCTAGTTGTTTGTTAGTATTACTTGGATCACATATGGTATTATTGATAATATAATCTTCTTCATTTATTCGGATCTTACTTTGTTTCAATATATTAATACCCAATCTAGATATGCGTACATTTTTAAGTGGCTCAGCATAACCAGATTTCATAGTTATCATTCCGTTATTCAGTTGTTTAGTCTTAATAAAATTCATATAGTTAACTCTACCAGACATATATAAACTAGAGAAACCGAATGAAACAACCCCTAATGCCGCAACTATTTGATACATTTTATTATAATATTAGCATTTAAAAAATCAATTTTATTGGAGTAATCCTACTTACTGTAACTAGTTAAAGTCCGTACCAAGATCCATTATAATAATCATCAAATTCGAAATAGAGTAACCCATTTGCGTTTTCTACAAATCTAGTTTTGTTTTGAAATCGGAGCATCACTTTAAAATTATATTTCCAAGTCTCAATTTTAGGAGTACATTTAGTCTGTTTAAATAATATATCAATGCTATAATCATATTGTAAAAATTGTCTTATTTCATCACGCTTATTCATTCTAAAAGTAGTTACTACTATACTACCTTTTAAACCTAAGAATAATAATGGAGTCAATTCATATCTATCCTTATCATTCCGACAAACTTCAGCATATCTTTGTCCAATCTTCTTAAAATCAATAGGTCCAAAATTACCATTATATTCGATTAATTTTTTATAAGATGAAAGTTGTTGATACTCGCCATAAAGATATTCGTTTGAAACATCATCAAACCATTGATTAATAATAACTTCTGTGTTTATGGGTAATAAAGTATGTAGAGTTCGCAATATTTTTTTACCTTTTTTCTTGCGTATGTTATCTAATATATTCAATATATTTTTAATACCGGGCATTCTGTTAAGTTGATATCCTTTTTTAAATAGATACAAATATATATCTATGTAATCGTGAGTTTCATATGTACCATTATATGATAATTCTAAGGATTGTATCATAAGCCACTTAATATCATTATCAGAGAATTGATTTTCATATTTATCAAAATCATCGGAGAAGTTACCTTTTCGCATTATCATATCTAAATGATTTATACCATATCTAATTTGATATTCGCCATTATCATCTTGTATGAAACGATATAAGTGATTATTGTAGTATATTTTATTATTTTTTTGATATTTATTAAGTATCTCAATTTTGTTAACATTTGTAGTTTGTTTAATATTTTTTAACAAATTCATAAACGATTCATATGTTTTAGTAGATGATAAATTATAACCGAATAAATTGTCATAAGTTAATAAACAATAGAAAACGTCTTCTATTAAATCTATAAGCGATATATAAAACAACTTCCAGTTACTAACTATATACTTAAATACACCACTATAATCATACTTTATCAATGCATTAAATAATGTCATGGTAGTATCGGGTTTTATAGGATTATCCACTCTAAAAATAATAAACCTACGATATTCTGACCAAGAATCAAAATGGTGAACATTAATAACAGTTCTTAATAATTGAGTATTATCTGGAAAATTACTAACGTGCTCTAAATTTGGTATTAATTTGTCACTATGTCTAGATAATAAGCAATCTATAATAAGATAGTTAATATTGTTTGAAGCTTCTTTATCCGTTACACGAGTATATATACTTGCTAAATCTTTGATAGTGAAAGGTTCATTTTTATAATTATTGGAAGGCTCGAAATTGTAACAATAGTCTTTATCCATTATTTTAAGAAGAAATTATAATAAAAAATCAATTTTAACTAGCAAATTGTTTAGCCATGTATTGTATATTATTCTTGTAATTTAACATAGATACGAATGACATTTTCCAATCCAAACTTTTGTTTTGCAAGTTATAAAAGCTTTTTACTTTACATGGTGTACGTTTTATTATTAAACTAATTGCCTGCTTATTATGTTCATTTTTTGGTATATCTATATTGATACTTAACATTGATAGTTCATATAGACTAGGCAATCTATGAGGAAGTAATCTATATTTGAGTTTATATAATTTGATAAATTTTTGTATATCAAATGGTTTAACTTTATCGGATTTACTAATCAAAATAAAAGCTTTCTCGTATAATTCACCCGATCGACGCGTATTAATTATAATATGTTCTACGAACATTTCAGCTAATTCTAACTCATCAATTGGATAAAATATATCAAAAATATTCTGCTTAATGAGATATAAATCACATTCAATCATATGTTTATATAATGTCCTTTTCATAATAGTAAGTTGAGTTACATAATTATACACAATTGGTACTAATGTAAACCTTTTTTTGCGCATCATTTTCAGTAACAAATTGTTAGACATTTCAACATCTAATTTGTATTTGGACAAATTATATTTATAGTATATGCGTTTTATTTCAGATTCTGTGCATTGTTGACTTGTTGTATATATCATATATTTGGGTAATTCACATTTGTCAAGATTAAACAAACGTTTAATTATTGTAGTATTAAAAGGAATTTGGTCATTGTTAAATTCCTCATATAATTCACAATATAGCTCTATATTAATCAAAATATTGTTGCGAATAATACCCACCCTACTCAAAGTTTCTACTACTTCACTTGGGTAATCCCGCATTATATTTATTATAGCATTTTTGCAACCTGGTGTATCAGTTATAGTCAATGTTTGTAATAATCCGTAATATAAATTATCCATTAAGTTAGCAATATCATGATATTTATTAAGTTCTAATATGAACCTAATCCTACTTTCAGATACTAAATAATGCCGAATGAAAATACATAACAAACTACAATTATAATAACTATATTCTTGAAATATTATAGGTACCTCACAACTGCAATACTTTAACTGAGAAATATCAAATATATCAATACTAATTAAATAATCCCATAGATACATTTTTAATTCATCAAATTTATCTGATACGAAATAATTTACTAATACGTTTTCTAGAATATCACGAGTTTCATAAGTAGTTATGGGTCCTACTAAAGATTCATATTTCTCAATAAGATATTCAATACTCACAATGTTATCCATTGTTATTTATATTTTAGAAGTATAAAAAAAATTCAATTTATTGGCAACACTAACGTTTTTTTATTGGTAATACTAACGTTTTTTTAGCTTACTAAAGTTATTTCGCACATTTAGATGTACCATAAAGTTTACTTTCCACGATTTAACTTTATCTTTAGTATCGAAAATGTTGTCATATGATAATGCACTTTTAACAAGAAAATTATATTCATCACTGTCTTTACATGTATATATGTGAACATCTTTACTTAATAGCAAGTCCAACTCACTAACCGAACTCGGAATTTCACGATCATCATATCCTTCTAAGAATAACCCAAAATTGAAAGGTAAAAATTCATCATTGATCTTAATAACTTTTCTCAGTATATTAATATTATCAAGAAGAATCCAACTATCCCAATACGCGCATGCTAACCACCTACCTAACTCATACTCGTTAATTGGGAAGAATCGTTTAAGAGATTCAATTGTAGGAAATGTATAGTGGAATAGTAAGTTTAATAAAATATCGCTACTAACAGAATCTTCACAATTATCCATAATACAATCAGCTAATTTAGGATTGCGACGAATTATGGTGCAGGTTATTGGATTAAGACTAAACTTAAAATCGCTAACTTTTCTAATATATTCTGTGTAGTAATCTATAAATATCTTAGAATCGTCACAATATAGAGCAACTGCGTATAAGAAATCAGGAGTGATGTTAAATTCTTTATCATAATTGTGTTGTTCTAACAAGTCTAAAATCGGAGACAAGTCTTCAAACGGATCTTCGAAGTTAATTACGTAGTTCAGAAATTCGAGTACTTCAGAATGATAAGGCTTAAATATTTTAAGCATATAACTACTTATATACTTATACATATTACTACCCAAGTATTCTCGATCTACAAACTCGCATAGAAATTCGTTAATCAATTCTTGGCGAGAATTACTAAAGAGTTCCCATTCTTTTAATACAAACTCGATAACAGCTGAATATTTATGATTAGATACCAACAATCCTGCCAATGTAATATCATCGTAATCTCCTGAATATGAATATAACTTACTATTATACTTAGAATATGCCTCATAACATTGAGTCGATGTGATTACTCTTTTATGTCCAAATATCATCAAGTGTTTAGAAACAGACTTGTCAATATTAGAAACAGACTTGTTAATATTAGAAACTAATCCATCAATATTAGGAACAGACTCATTAAGATAAGAAACGTATTTGTTAATATCAAAATTTCCAGCTAATAAACTATTAATAACTTGTTCCATTATGATAAGATTTTATAATAAAAAAAGTCAATTTTTCAAAATTATTAATTAGATACAAAATCGATTTGTTGTTTTATAAGTGTTTTATAATTAATAATTCATTTTAATTATTTCACGATCTTCATCTAATCCGCATTTATTATACTTAGTAAGAATTAGCCCCAATTCGCCATTTATTTTTTGGTATAGTTTGTATAACTTAGTATCAATTTTTGAATATCTTGGGTTTCGTTTCTTAGTTGAACCCATATTTATCGCAATAACTATATCTTGTGAATGATGTTTATTAATATCCGCAAGTATATTTTCTGATATTGCACCTTCTTTATAATTGCTAACTAAGTCTCGTTTTGTTCTATATACTGCATCAATATTATCAATAAATACTACAATTTTATAAATCCCATTCCAAGATTCAACAAAATCATTCAAATCTATACCCATTTTACTACTAATATTACTACTGATATTACTACTAATATTACTACCAATATTATTACAATTATTGATTTTATCAAAAACTATATCACTTATATTACGGGGTTTTTCGTCTTCTACGAGAGGATACATTAGAAATGGATCGGCTAACTCTTTCTTGGGTTCATCTTGGGTATGATATATTACGAATTTATTATTCTTATTTTCGTGTGAAGTCATAAGATAATTGTATAATCTAATAGATTCTATTTGGATAACTTCATGTATATCATCCTTAATTCGTTTTACTGTTATATTATAGTTATTATCATCATGTATTTCTGGTTTGTATTTATGTATGCGTTCCATATTGGGCAATGCATGCGTTGAACAATATCTTGGTTTCTTAATATTTTGCATTGGGTAGTAATCAAATGATGCAGCTAACAAGCAACCTTCGTGTATGCATACTGCGATACTTACATTTGCCATACCAGGTAACTTGTGTGATTCGCAATACAGTCGTTTTTTCTGTCCTTTGATTCCAAAAGTGGGTCGCCTCAAACATCCTTTAAATTTACATCTCTTATTATTTATATCTATCATACCTTTAACCTTATGTTCTACGCAATATAAATATTCTGATTCGGTTATAAAGTTGTAACTCGCTTTTTTCTTACAATCAGGCGCTTGACATTGTTGCTTTATTATTTCTTTATTGATCATACCAGGTAATTTATGATTGATACAATGAGTAGGTCTGTTATTATTTCGTTTACCGGTTTCCATATTGTTAGGAGGCATTGCATAATGTGCCTGATTATCACATTCTACGCATTTAACAAACTTAATACTGATCATAGTCGGGTACTTATGTTTGGAACAAAATCTACCTTTCTTATATCCCGGATAGTTGTATCCTGCTGTAATTCCACATTCCTCACATTTATTGTTCTTAATATCAATCATCATGGGTAATTTATGAGTTGAACAATATAATGGCTTACTCTCTTCCACAAAATTGAAACATGGCGTTTTGGTACATTTATTTTGTGCACATCTTGCTATAGTTAGATTAAGCATACCAGGTTTTTTATGTTCACTACAATGAGTTTTCTTTGCTGCATATCCGAATCGAGGCATTTTATTACATTCTTCACATTTATTAATTTGAATTATTACCATAGTCGGAGATTTATGTATGTAACAATATTTTTTTTCTTGTTCTCCAGGTTCATTATATGATGCATTAAGTTTACAATTATTATATTCGCATTTCTTAATATTTAAATCAATCATACCTTTGGTTTTATGTTCTTTACAATATAGCTTAATGGAAGATCCGGGATGATTATATACGGCATATTTATTACATTTAAGATTGGCACATCTTGACATATCATTATCAGTAGAATCAGTCATTGTAACTTTTTATATATAATTATATTTTAACTTAAAAAAGAAAATAGTATTACATTGTACTCTCAAACTTTTCACAAGCTTCCTTGTAACGAGTTAAAATTAATTCGACCAATTCAATGGCGTCATCTCTATTTAAAGTAAGAAATACATTTTGATCCCCACCAGATCCACCAACTTGAGCGTGTATTACTAATTTATTATCTTTATATTCGATTGAGCTACGAGAGTTGCCTCCTTCTCCACGTTCATATTTAATATTATTTTTCATATTACTTAATAAAGTTTCATAAAATTCTAAACTGTAAGTAGATGGATCCATAATATCCCATCTAAGTGAGACACCATTGGATACATAATTAATTTCGACAAGACCCTCTTTATTGTATTCCTCATTTCCATATAATTCGCACATTTCGACGTGAACACTAAAGTTTTGGATTGCTGACATTTTTTATAGAGATATATAACTATCTTATTAAGTAAAATTCAATTTTTTTTTAATAAGCTAATACTTTATTTTTCCATATATATTTCTATTTTTAGTATAAAAAGCATATATTTTTAGCATAAAAAAGCATATATTTTTAGCATAAAAAAGCATATATTTTAGCATAAAAAAGCATATATTTTAGCATAAAAAAGGAAAAGTATTAAAATTTGAGACATAATTCTGGACCCACCAATTTTTCATATAATTCTGGATATCTCGATTGCAACCATTGTACGTTTAAGTTGTACTTGCTGTAATCTGTTTGATACTGAGATAGTAAGAATATCATCGGATCCGAGTGAAAATATTTGATTATCTCATCTTCGGTAAGAGTGAATTCCATAGGAATACAATCTAGGATAATGAACCTTTTTAATGGTTGTAAAAACCTATCTAAGTCTGGTGGACTTTGACCCGAACAACACATGACTATTTGAGTAGTATTTTCAGGATAGAATCCACATTCCTCAAAACATTTAATACGTCCATAAATTTTAACATTGTATCCCTCTTGACGCAAATAATACACTATAAATCGATTAATAAATCGTTTGGGATTCAAACCTTCTTTAACAATAACCTTGCGAGTATTAACAGTAAATAAGTATTGTTGGAACAACATTTTATATCACTAGCAAAGAGAGTTTCAGAAGATATTAAAATAAATAAAATTCATTTTTAATTATATACACAAAATGAGCACAATAAATACTGTATCTCTTTCATCAAACGATGATAATGGGAGTTGGTTATTCGGATCATTTGATCCCAAATTTAATATGATTGATAGTATAATATTACAAGATAAAGGATCTGTTGATACTTTGCAAATAGTAAATGGGTGTTATATTGTGGGAATATATTATGTTAAAAAATATTATCAGTATGAATTAACTAACACTTTATACGTATCAGATGTTACTAACCTTCAATCGGCCAATTTTCAATGCGTTAATTATAGCGGATTTACTGATAAAGGTTATAACTTAAAAGCTGTAGCAGCATTAAATAAACAATGGGGTTTATATGATCTATCGTCATCTCGAAATGCAAGTAATACTATTAATTTCACATTATGCGGTAATATAAGCAAATTCATACGAGATGGTGTCCCATTACCAAATACTTTACCTAATACATGTCCTTATGGATATTTCTTTGGCAAAGCACCTTCAGGTGTTTGCGTTGGAGCATCAGTAATAACTGCCGTTGCTAATAATTTCATTAAAGGTTTCGTAGGTAAAACATCATTACTCAGTAAACTCAAAAGTAAACTCCCAGGAGGTACTTCATTAGAACCATCTTCTAGTTCGAGTAATATTATTATGTTCATTATTATTTTGGTATTCATTGTAGTATGTATTGTCGGAGCATTTTACGCATACAAACGTTTCTATAAAAAAACAAACTAGATGACGTTAACTGAGTTCTTGTTCAACCTAAAACGTAAATGAGTCCTACCTTCTCTTAAATATGCAGGATCTGGCATATTTTCGTATAATACGTTAGAAGACAAAATAAGTATCATTTTTTTACCTTTCCTATCAATACGATCCAGAAATGCATCCCACGTACTTTTATCAAATATCTCTTGTGGAAATTTGTAACTAAATTGAGTATTGTTGATAACTTTGAATATTCCATCAATTTCCTCCATAGTTACAATAAGATGTTCTTTGTTACTCTTTTTACGAGCATCATGGATTCGTTTAAACATATTATTACTTAATAAAGGTTGATAATTTTCAGCAATTACAACATTTTTATTCTCATCCATCATTCGTAAGTATAGTAAGTAAGCTATTGATGATTTACCTGCGCCTGATTCACCATCTAAGAATACTGTTGTACGATGTAATACATTATCAGAGTCATTGTAGTGAGCCATGATACTATCAACAATTATCTGCTGTCGGTCACTAGGTTCGATACGTTTAAAATCATCAGAATTTTGTATATAAGTATACCCAGCATACGGTGATCCAAATGAAACAACTAGAGTATTCATTTTAACAATGCGATCATCTTCTTCAGCTTTAGAATCAAATTGGTCAGATTCCAAAAGTCTATCTTTAGTCTTCTTGTTACAGAATACATACACATACGATGATGATGAACCATGTTGACTAGTAGTAACACCAACATATGCTATAAACCACTTACCATAAGAGAAGTTTTGAGGATCAACATTATTACTAAGAATCAGAGCATTCTTAACAATATTCTTTTCTATCTTACTAACTAAACTTGAATCTGAATAATGATGCAATCTATAACCAAAGAACGTAAACGGAATCAATAATAACGTACTAAGGAATCCAAGAGTACCAATGAGAGACGCGAATAACAACTGCAAGTACATATTGAAACGTATTTCTGATCTTAACCTCAAGAGAATGTAGTCTTCGAAGAGATCTTACCTTAAAAATATTCAATTTTTTGCTGGTTTTAGGGTACTTTAGGGTACTTTAGGATACTTTAGGATACTTTAGGGTACTTTTAGGGTACTTTTAGGGTACTTTTTTGCTGATTTTAGGGGTATTCTTTAGAGGGGGGGGGGGTACTCTTTAGAGGGGGGGGGTACTCTTTAGAAAGAAAAAAAACAAACTAGACATAAAATACACGATCCTCAGTTTCAAGAGGAACTTGAACAAGCAAAGTATAATGCAAGAATTGTATCCTATCTTTAATAACCTTTATATCATCATTTAGCTTATTAACCAAACCTGGTATAGGTTTACCATCTTCCATATATTGGTTAATATTGAAGCTTATTATAATCAAGACTATCTTATTCATGTTGAATTGTGACTCCAGTAATTTCAATCTTTCATACGGATTGTAGTCTAATTCCGGATTAGTATTTACTGATAGTAAGACTTTAAACGAATGATCTTCCATTAGTTGTTTGTAATAAAATCGGATATATTGGAATACGAATTTCTCGGACAAAGAAATATTTCCTGAATTAGAACATGAGTAACACAACTTATTGTAAGTAAAATTCATGTTACATAATAAGCACCCATTCATCAAATTAATCATATCTTTCGTTTTATGCGACACACATCTCCTCCTTATACGATCCGATGGTAAACCAAAACTTGGTCTGATAATACATTCTGGGTAATCACATGTATATCGAACATGACGCCTACGATTAGATAATTGAGATTCTGTTGTTGTTACAGATGGGCTTACTATATCAAGGTTCATAACTAAGATATTTATATAATAAAAATTCAATTTATACTATAATATTATTATTTTGAGTTAAAAAAGGAGAAAAAAGGAAAACGAAAATAGGAAAACTGGAAGAGGATAGACATTTTAATACCGTTTTACGGGCACTAATTTGCGAGCTTCTCTTAACTCGGAGGCAAATGCGATGACACATTTGACATAGTCTTCGTTGTTGGGGAATTCTCTTTGAAGATCGGCAAAATCTTGGTTAGTTTCGAAATGTAGAGCAACATCAGAAAATACCATTCGGTCCCAATTGTTCTTTATGTTTTCGGTGTATTTATCACCAAATTTGTTCATAAATTCATTGAAAGCGAAGATAAATTGGATTTCTGGGAGTTGTTGAGTATTCATGTTACGCTACTAAAAACCGTTGAATAAGAGAACTTATAATAAAAAAAATTCAATTTAATTTCCACGGATCTTCTTTAACACGTATATTATTTTCTCTTTTTATTATGCCTGTCATATTGAATTTCCAACATTTTTGGTTAATCTTATTCTGATATTCGTTATTAAATTTATGAGTATTTGGATAGTTTAATATTTGTGACATATCAAATGATTTTATTAAGTTTATCGCAATACTAGAAATTATATAACGAGGATGTGCAGTTATCATCAATTTCAAATTTGTTAAATATGGATACCACATATTTGTAATATCAATAGAATTGAACATATTATGTAATTCATTGAATGTAAAATGACAAACAAATAATAACCATATTAACGCTCTATCAAAATGATACTTATGTATGAATCTATCCAATAAATGTTCAGATATTTTCCTAAAACAAGTTTTATTAAGTATGAGATTATTATATATTATGTCAAATTCGTCTACTTCATGAGTTATTATAATGGCAATTAATTGGTCATGAGTCATTTCGGCTCCAAATTCTATAAGATAGTATAATAACGAGTAATCTATTAAATTATTTCTCGCAGTATAAAAATCAATGAGTTCTACAACTAAATTGAATATATTATTGACCAGTTTTTTAGACTTTTTTGTACTATTTAAAAAGTCAATATGTCTCGCTAGTATAGTTTTGAATAAATATAAATCATCAAATAATGGTAATAGATATCTATATTGTAATAACAAATCTTCCAATTGACTCGGATCATAATTACATGTTCGTACGATATAAGTAGAAATTACAAACATTTTTCTCTCTACAAACCCTTTTAACAAATCTATTATATCTGGTACATTAGGATTATACTTTAGATATTTGTGAAAGTATTCAATATGTTTCAATTCTTTTTTAGTTTGTATAATATTACAAATATAATAAGTAGACTCAAATTTTGCCTCAGGATTTATTCTTCTAATATCCTTAAATTCGTAATATTCTAACATCTTACCAGCTAAATGATACATTTCATTATTCATGAATGATTGACCATGTTTAAACATTTCTATAATTAAATCTTCAGGAGTATGATCAAGTAAATATTCAATAATAGAAGTTTCTTCACCAGTTTCTGAGTAGTATCTTTCTTGTGTTAAAGATACATGATGTAAAAATTCTTTTTGATTTACGAGTAATTTAAACGCATCCATATAGTCGTCTCTTATGATACAAAAGTACATAACTTTAGTATATGCAGTAAACTCATCATAGTTTATATGTTCTATATACTCTTTCAATTCGCTTAAACTCATAATTCCTATATCTGGTACAATCATTTTCGACCTGATTAAGTTATATATTTCCTTATAAAAAATTCAGTTTTATAACCTTTTTAAACAGTTCATACGGACAACGCTTATACAATAAGTCATACATATATGATGGCATCTTATAGTTACCTTTATTTGGTTCGGACATTATTAATTTTATCAATTCATATTTCTTACAATTTATAAGAAATGCAGAAATATTAAACCTAAATCCGTATATTATCATTATCTTAATTTTGCGATAAAAGTTATCAAAACTAGATCTCCTAGAATATCTGATAAATTGTTCCGATTCTGTAAAGTCAAAATATTTTGGCTTAATATTATTTTTGAGTATGTATTTTGCTATTGGTAAATTAGAAGTCCTTTTAAGTATCTCAATTGGATCATATAATGAACAGCGTCTAATATAAAACTCAAATACTTCGATCGTACATGGATATAAAACTATATCATAAATGAAAGGTGCTTTAACACTGAAAGAGATATTACCACGTTCAATTATTAATTTCATTACATTTGTTTGGTATAAAAAGTGTATTTTCTTTCTCTCTTTTCTAATATTCCTTTCTATAATTTGGGTGAGCAAGTCAGAATAAATATGCGGTTTCATATATAGTTGCAATTTATTGAATATATGCATAAACACTTCAGGAAAATCATTAAGCATAGCATATTTAAATATCTTACGATCAACAGGCAAGGTAAATAGTTCCGGGTTATTATCCATAACTATTAACAATTTAGTATCGTCTCCCAAACA
>Ga0154020_10002570_pt1 | contig 22089 bp, 21 predicted proteins | sample Klosneuvirus_201_FD_109709 | JGI IMG/M metagenome (GOLD analysis project Ga0154020, IMG submission 109709) | Active sludge microbial communities from wastewater, Klosterneuburg, Austria - Klosneuvirus_20160825_MG | ecosystem: Engineered > WWTP > Aerobic digester > Activated sludge | place...
CACAACAAAGGCATCTTCAACGGTATTGATGCAGTCATATTAGCTACAGGAAATGATTTCAGAGCTATTGAGGCTTGCGGGCATACCTATGCGGCCCGCAATGGGCAGTACACCTCATTGTCATCATGTACACTAGAGGAAGGAATATTCAAGTTTAGTCTGGAGATTCCACTTTCTGTGGGTACAGTAGGTGGCTTGACCAAGCTGCACCCTATCGCCAGGCGTTCGCTCGAATTATTGGGCAATCCCGGCTCGGATGAGTTGATGATGATCATTGCCGCCACCGGCTTGGCGCAGAATTTTGCCGCACTTCGCTCACTTATTACCACCGGTATTCAGAAAGGACATATGCGGATGCATTTGCAAAATATTGCCTGGCAGTTACAGGCCACGTCTGAAGAATATGAGGCACTGTTGGTTTATTTTAAAGAACATACGGTCTCTTATTCGGCGGTGGTCAGCTTTCTGGACCAGCTTCGTTCTTCTTCGCTGACTAATCAATGACACCACAACCGGCCGACACTATCTTTAGCGCGCGGGGTAAGATCATGCTCACCGGCGAATACCTCGTACTTGAGGGCGCACGGACCTTAGCTCGTCCGACACTGCGACGCCAGTTTCTGCATGTCGGCACACAGGGGATACCCGGACAATTGCAATGGGTGAGTCTAGATTATCAGGGAAAAAGTTGGTTTGAATATACCTTTAGACCCTCTGAACCCGATTTTAAATTGAAATTATCTCAGGATCGGGTAGCAGCTAAACTTTGGAGCCTGCTGGATTTTAATGCCTCGCTCAGCGGACTTGACGTCGTTCAGCCCGGATATAAGGTAACCACACGCCTGGAATGGCCCCGTGACTGGGGACTGGGTAGTAGCTCCTCACTGGTGGTGCTACTTAGTAGATGGTTTGGTTCAGATCCCTTTGTGGTACAACAAGATATCCTCGGCGGCTCAGGATATGATATCGCCTGTGGACTAAGTGATGAGGCCATCATTTATACCCTGAAAGAGGGTCAACCCAAGTATCAGCCCGTAAATACCAATCCGACCTTCGAGCGGCACGCTGCCTTCGCCTGGTTGGGATCAAAGGCGGACACTGATCTGGCCATCCGACATTTCAAACAATTGGTCTCCGCTGAGGATATCACAGATAGCATTCCTCGCGTCGATTTGATTACGGATACAGTACTCGTCAGCACCGATGCTCAGGAGATGGTGGAGGCGCTGGGAGAGCATGAAGCCATCATCGGTAGGTTGATACAGCGAGAGCCGATCAGACACAAGCACTTTAAGACATTTCCCGGGATGGTAAAATCTTGCGGTGCCTGGGGTGGTGACTTTGTGCTGTTTCTTGGCCGTGAGCCGAGTGAGGCTTTTATGCAAAAGACAGCTTCTTCCTATGGCTTACAATTATTCACACCGGCAGAATTATTTTGTTGACTCAAATGTGTTCTGATAGAAAATAATAATAATTGATTCGCACACCCTAGTAATCTGCAAAGATGAACTTTTAGACAGCGTGAGAAATCAAGTTTGTAAATAAACTACGTATTAAAATCGCTTAAACTATAGTTTAATCTTTGTATATTCGAACTGATGAAAAGCGAAGTCATTTTTTTATTTAATTTAAATTTTGGACCACTTATTTTTTTAAAACCGACACATGGATTATTCAATTACAGAAAGTAAAGCAACTGAACAAATAGGGGAGGACAATTCATTTTTTGAAGCACTTCGTGATAGGGAGTACCCATTATTAGATCAGCAAGACCATCTATATCTGGACTATACCGGAGGCAATTTATGTCCGCGCTCATTACTCGATACGCATTTCACCATGTTGAGAGAGCATATTCTGGGAAATCCACATTCCACTAATCCCACATCACTCAAGTCAACTGAACTGATTGAAGAGACTAAGGCTGCCATCATAGAGTTTTTTAATGCACAGGATTATCACTGTGTGTTTACCGCCAATGCTTCAGGTGCGCTGAAAATCTTGGGCGAGAGCTATCCCTTTGACAGTGAGAGTACTTTTATCTTGCTCAGTGACAATCACAATTCAGTCAATGGTATTCGCGAGTTTTGTAAAAATAAAGGCGGGCGAACTCAATATGTCAAACTTCAGGTGGAAGATCTACAACTGGATAGGAATAATCTCATTGAACTAATCGATGGTGTGACTGCCGGCGCAAACAATCTTTTTGCCTTTCCGGCACAGTCTAATGTAACCGGTATGCAGCATGACCTGAGTTGGATCGAATATGCGCAATCCAAAGGTCTGGATGTCCTTCTAGATGCTGCTGCCTTTGTACCTACTTCAAGGTTAGATTTGGAAAAATACAAACCGGATTATGTTTGTGTATCCTTTTATAAAATGTTTGGTTATCCTACCGGCATTGGTTGTCTGCTGGTGAAGAAAACGAAATTTAATAAATTGCGCAAGCCGTGGTTTGCAGGTGGAACAGTCTCTTATGTTTCGGTAGTCAGTCCCATCGAAGTACTGAGTGAAGGTGCGGAGCGATATGAAGATGGTACGTTGAATTATGAGATGATACCGGCGATCAAACTGGGACTGGATTATATTAATGAGATCGGTATAGATAGAATCAATCGGCGGGTAAAACACTTGATAAAGTATCTCCATGATGAGTTGCTAAAATTGAAACACAAAAATGGGTTGCCATTAGTGAGAATATTTGGTACTGAAGATTTTTCTGCTCACGGTGGAAATATCATTCTCAATTTTTTTGACGCTGAGGGTAAAATGATTCCTTATACTTTGATAGAATCGCGCGCCAATGAGCAGTTAATTTCTCTGCGCACCGGTTGCTTTTGTAATCCCGGTATTGATGAGATCAATAATTGCATTACCAATAATGAAATGAATGATTATTTCTCCAGCCGTCGGAATGCCAGCTACCGGGATATAATGGATTTCCTGGGCAAGATGCGCGGCGCTCTTAGGTTGTCTGTAGGACTTGGTACCAATCTAGCCGATCTCGATAGATTCGTTGCTTTCGCCCGAGAAGTTAAGAAGGAAAGTCGGGTGCGTGTCGAGGCGGGAGAATAGTCTTTAGGGCGCTTCTTTGTAGATGTCCCCACGCCGAATTCTTTGCGTGGCAAATTGTTTAAAGTCTTTGTCACAGGTCACCAGTTACATTTGAAAACTACCTACTGCGTTAGTGCCGTAGGAGCGGCAAAAGCTGAGAACAGATAGCTGCATAAAACAAAGGATATCATTGAGGAGCCTGAATTTATGATTTCCTTTGCACCAGAATATCTCTGACATTCATATAAGCGGTATTTAACATCACAGCACCCAACTGAATAAACCCACTAAAAGAGGACTTGGAATTGCTTATAAATTGTAACTCCAAGTGATCCATCATCAATACATCTAGTACGCACCCGGACAGTGGCTTGACCGGATAATTATTGATTCCTATGAATGTGCAGAATATTTTTGCCATTGAGGTGCGGTGAAGATTACATAAATAACAAGTTAAAATTATGGAAATAATTTGGATTACCTGAATGAAGCCCGCTGGTAAGAAAGGGCTGCGAGGCATACTCGCAGCTTAAAAAACTATAACCTCCCCTCTTGATTGAATAATTAACTCTAATATTTTTACAGCAACATAATTCTATTGCCGGGTAACTGGCAGATGTATCCGTCTAGGTCGAGCGTAATCAGTAGGCTTGCAAATTCATTGCTTTTCATCTGTAGCTTGAGACGCAGTTCATCTACGCCCATATCTTTTCGCTGCCGCAGCATATCGATCATTTCTGTTTCTTTTGGCGTCAGATCTCGGAATAGGGCTGTCTGCTGCTGCATCTGAGAGCGCTTCACATCCCAGTTCATATACTCCAGTATGTCCTCACGAGTCTCTACCAGGGCTGCCTTACTACTCTTGATGAGTGCATTACAACCTCTGGAGTAAGTGGCATTAGGACTTCCGGGTACCGCCATGACTGACTTATTATAGCCGAAGGCGATATCTGCAGTGATCATGCTGCCGCCTTTGCTCGCAGACTCTACGACTACTACACCGTCGGACAGGCCGGCTATAAGCCGATTGCGCATGGGAAATCGCTTTTTATCCGGGATCATGGCAGAGAAATGTTCGCTGATGAAGGCACCTGTCTCACAGATGTCTTCCACAAACTTCAGATGTTCCGAAGGGTAGATCATCTCCAGACCTCCGGCGAGCACACAAATAGTGGGAATACCGGATTTGTAAGCCGCCTTATGCGCAGCAATATCGATACCGTAGGCATATCCACTGATAATGCTTATATCATCCTGCTGTAGTGATTCTACCAGGTCACGCGTCCATTCGATACCATATGGAGTGGGCTTGCGCGTACCGACTATACCCAGTGTGCGAATGTGATTTAGATTGGCCATTCCTTTTTTATATAAAATGAATGGACTATCCGGAAACTGTAGAAAACGGGCTGGAAAATTGGGCGAAATGTAAAATTGAAGTTCAATATTATTTTTCTCGATGTATTTTATTTCCTTCTCGACGGCATCATAATCGTCAAATGAAATAATTGCATCCACGACCGTATCTCCGATGCCTGGAATTTTTTCCAAAGCTTTTCTTTGAGCCTTGAAGATATTTTCAAAGCTTCCGCAATAACTCAATAGTGTTTTTGCTGAAATACTGCCGATCCTGGGGATCATATTCAGCGCAATGCCATAATATTTTTCCTGCTCGCTCATGTGATGGGTGTCTATTTATATTTCGCTCCGGCTGCCATTATTTCAGGGTTATTTGGAATCGTCGTATTGGCAAAATTAAACATTTCACGCGCTTTATCCGGTTTGCCATTTTCATACAGTGATTTGATCAGATCTGCCAAAAAAGGAGCCAGTTGATCCGTCATTCCTCTACCTGCCAGGTACTTGATATATTGGCGTGCATAAGTAAGATCCGGTTGATCCAGTAAGCTAATTTTAAATGAAGCTAATAATTTATTAAGATTACCATCGAGTTGATATAATTCAGCTGCAGTGCCGGTCATCATGCTCTGTGCGTAAGAGTAATCTGGCACTATTTCGGCTGCCCGGTGAAAGAGGCTGTCTGCTTTTTTCATCATCGCCAATTTCTTGGGCGAGTCGGTTTCTTTCTGTGCTTTTTGAAAATAGGATACACCCATGAAAAGATTGGCGCGCGCACTATTGGGGGACACTTTCACTCCGCTCTCATTTAGCACAAAATTGTTTTTCCAGTCGGGTATGCGGGTATAGCTTTTTATGAATCCAAAGATTAAAAAGTAACCCATAAGTGCTACAGAAAGCCATTTAAATCTGGATGTAGTATAACCTCTTTGCAGCCAATAGGCGATCCCAACTACAAACCCATAACTGGCGAAATACATGAAGCGTTCATTCATCGTGGTACCTACATTGATGAATAAATTGCTGATAAGTAAGAACGACATAATCGTCCATATCAGCGGAATGGCGCTAAATTGTCTCTGTCGCCAGGTCTTAAAGGCAAAGTAAATATTGACTATAGAGAAGGCAGCTCCCGCTAGGGCACCGGGTGAAGCCCAGCTCTGAAGCGGTATATGCCAGGGATAGTAGTCGTGTGTGAGTGGAGAAGGGAAGAGCAATAGTTTGGTGTACAGCAGTGCGACATAGAACACATTGGCCAGTTTTTGTCCAAATGAGACATCCAGATAGGGGTTGTTCATCAGTATCCGGTCTTCCGTACCGGTTCCGCTGCTGAAGAAGAAACCCACCGCATTATATCGGATGAGCATATACAAGACGGATACGGCCAACACACTAAAAGTGACCTTAACCAATTCCTTACTTGAGATACCCTTTCGACAGATCCACAGCGCTACAGGCAGTGCCGCCGGAAGAATAATACTGCTTTCCTTAGACAATAGTGACAGCATAATAGAGATAAGGCCGGTTATGAAAAAGGATGATTTCTTGGTGTCATACCAGTGGAAAATGCTCCAACTCCCGGCCAATGCCAACAAGAGACAGAGTATTTCGTCCCGGCCCTTGATATTGGCCACTACCTCCACGTGGAGCGGATGCAAGAGAAAGAACACCGCAGCAAATGCGGCAGTGAGCAAGAGGTATTCCCTTCCTACAAATCGTCGCAGCATTTTCATAGCCAGCAGATAGACAAAGAAGGAACAGAGCACGTATAGCAGCCAGTTGATGGTGTGCGCTCGTGCTGGGCCACCATCCCAGAGCGATTTTTCAATGGCAAAAGTAACCAGCGAAAGCGGTCTGTATCGTGCACCGGACAATAGATTTTGCTGGTCCTTAAAGTAACCGGTGAAAGTCTCTTTCGTCATAATATCATTGATGCCAGATACCCCATTCTGCACAAACCGGTTTTCGGAATACACCAGCATATCATCCAGTGTGTACTCGTAGCCATAGGTACGGGCATATAGAGCAGCACCGAGAGCAAGTAATACCAGCGCCAGTATAAAGCCATACTTTCTAGTGCCGGCTAGTGCTTCCCAGGCGGGTTCTATTGGTGTAATGGCGGCTTTGGCAGCGGCGAATTTCGCAGCTGGTGAAGAGGTAGCAAGTGTCGGTCTATTCTTTGGTGGAAGGGGCTTTTTCTTACTCATTGGCGACTTTTTAAACTGAATGTGATATTTATTTAATTTTACTGCTCATAAGCAAGTGATGGTAAAAGTATTAAAATATCAATTTATTGTTTTGTTGATTTTAGGGGTACACAGTTTTGGTTTAGCTCAGATCAATGTTGATGTAGGCCTTCTGGTCGCGTATATGCCTTCCAGCCCGGTGCGTGACATCATAGACGGCTATAACAATGGCCTTCCTGCGGAGGCTAAAAAAATGAAGAGAATGACAGTTATCCCGGGTATCCTGGCAGGACTCAGCACAAATAGTACCATTGTAAAGTTCCATCTGGAGTATGAAGGACTCTTTGGTTCTACCAATGCTAAGCGACTTAAGGACGCAGAGGGCAATACATACAAAAACATCTTCAATCTATCCCGCAGCAGCGCGGGTGCAGGCCTAAGTGGATTCCTTGGCAGCAAACTTAGTCTTGGAGCGGTCGTCAATTACAGTTGGTTTTCCTCCACTCAATTCATTTCTTCAGACTCTAAGAATAAGAATGAACTGGTGAAAAGCCAGATCTGGGGAATCAAACCCTGGATTGACGTAATTCTGTCGGAGCAGGATCACGTCAATGTATCTATTCGGGGCTCTTTTTATTATCCTTTCGGTACGTTGGATTTAACCCCCATTTATAATAATCTCGATCCAGGGCACTCAGCCAATCTATCGTCAACTGATCTTGATTATCGCCCAACCACTTTTTCTCTTGGTTTTATTTTTCAGAATAAAAGGTAGATTAGCATTTTAGCGCATTAGGACGTTGGCAGATTAGCATATTGGCGCATAGGTACGTTGGTGTAATAGGTGATTATCAGCAATCTTTCATTTACCTGTCAAGAGATAATTGTCGCAATTTTTATTTACTGCTTATAGCTTATAGCTATTTCGCTGTTCTCATTTAATTTTTTACAATCATAAGTGCACTATAAAACACCTTTGCGCGAAATCTCTTCAAGGAGAAGAGTTTAAAACCTAATATAAACTTCAATTACAACTTATCATTAAGTTCCTCCAGACCCTTACTGGGTCGATAGCGATCTTCGTGATACGCCTCTCTCAGGCGGAGTATGTTTGCCTGGATGCGGGCAAACCCGATCTCTCTTCCCCAGGCAATAAGTCCCTTGGGATAATTAGCACCCAGTTGCATGGCAAGATCTGCATCTGATTCGCTACATACACCGAGATATACCGCATCGACGGCTTCGTTGACCAGCATAGAGATAATGCGATCGAATACCTGCTCGCCAAGTTCCTGATTGTATTCAACGGGGCCAGCATCTGCCGGACGGGGATAACGATAAAATCCACGACCTGCCTTTCGACCTAGCCAGCCGGCTTCAACCAGTTGCTTCTGTGAGTGAGAGGGTTTATACCTTGGGTCAAAAAAGAAAGACGTAAACACTGAATTGGTCACTGAAAAGTTGATGTCATGGCCGATGAGGTCCATCAGCTCAAATGGGCCCATCTTAAAGCCTCCCTTATCCTTCATGATTTGATCGATCTGCTCAGTAGTAGCCTGGTGCTCTTCATAAATACGCAGTGACTCTGAATAATAGGATCGAGCCAATCGGTTTACTATAAATCCCGGGCTATCTCTGGCTATCACGCCTGTCTTGCCGAGTTGCTGCACAAAGACTTTCAATGTCTCTATCACAGCAGGATCTGTCTGGAGTGCTGGAATGATTTCAACCAGCTTCATCAAAGGGGCGGGGTTGAAAAAATGTAACCCGGCGAATCGACCCGGTTCAGTGCAGGTAGCTGCGAGGCCGGTGATGCTTAGTGAACTCGTATTGCTGCAGATGATACAAGTCGCATCTACGATGGCCTCGATCTCACTGAATATCTCCCGCTTAATCTCCGCATTCTCGACTATGGCTTCGATGACCAGTTGCACTCCTGAGATAGCGGAGAGCGATTCATTCCAACTCAGCTTGTCCAAATAATTGGAGCGCTCTGTAGCAGTGATTTTATTTTTTGACTCCAACATGGAGAAGATGTCATTCAGACTTTTTCTGGATCGTTCGACGGCTGCAGCATTCTTATCGAAAAGAAGGGTAGTAAATCCCGCCATGGCACATACTTGAGCGATGCCTGAACCCATAGCGCCGGAGCCGATAATTGCGACTGTATCTATCTTCATTTGCCGGCAAATTTAGGAGCTCTCTTTTCCAGAAAAGCGGCGACACCTTCACGAAAATCCTCTGTCTGACCTGCTATGGTCTGGAGTTGCTCTTCGAGTGCTAGTTGTTGCTCCAGCGTATTTTGCGCAGAAGCATTAAGTGCTTTTTTGGTCAGTGCAAGGCCCGTGGTGGCCATCCGAGCAAACTCGGCCGCTAGTTTTTCTACTTCGGCATCAAATAGGTCTGCTTCATATGTTTTATAGATCATACCCATCTTTTCAGCTTCTGCAGAGGTGATCTTATCTGCACGCATCATGATAGCGGCGGCTCGTTGCCACCCGATCAGGCGAGGCAAAAAATAAGTACCCCCACTATCCGGAATCAGACCAATCTTACTGAAAGCCTGTACAAAGGAGGCAGTAGATGAGGCGACTACGATATCACCACACAGAGCGAGATTGGCACCTGCACCTGCTGCTACACCATTGACTGCACAGATGACCGGCTTCTCAAGATTACGCACCTGAAGGATGATCGGATTGTAGTGATCACGTACTATATGCTTTAGCTCAGGTCCATTCGGGTCAATAACTTCTTTCAGATCCTGCCCGGCGCAGAATGCTTTTCCGGTACCCCGGATGACTACACAACGCACCACATCATCTGCGGCACACTCACTGAGGGCAGCCTGAATTTCCAGCGCCATTCCGCGATTGACCGAATGATAGACCTCCGGACGATTGAAGATAATCCGAGCTACTGAATCTTGTTTTTCAAAATTGATATATTGGTATTCCATATTGATTTAATTTTAAAAAGTAAAAGTAAAGGTAAGCAGCAGATAGCAAAGAAAGGAATTGCATCTATCTGCATATAATTTTAAATATCAGGTTGATATTAGCAGGTTTTGATAGAAAGTTTGATGAGCCTCTTGTTTTTAAGTTCGGAATAGCTTAACTTTACGTTATATATCAAAAATTATTATTATGAAAAAGGGACTATTATTAATGTTATTAATTTCTTGTATTGCAAGCTTGACGCTTTCTGCTCAGGATAAAAAGATTCAACCCGTAGAAAAGGCTTCTCCCACTCCTCTAAAAGTGGTGGCGCCTGCGGATAAGCAAAATGTGCGCAATAATGTAGATTTTGTGCCGTATGATAAAGAAGCTGAATTGGCCAAGCACAATGCTCAGCAGGATAAGATTTGGAAGGTAGTAGAGCAAAATCCTCAGTATATGGGAGGTGATGTAGCTATGCACGAATTTATTACAAAAAACCTTCAATACCCCGCTGAGGCAAAAGCCAATAGCGCAGAAGGAAAGGTATATGTTCAGTTTGTAGTAGAGAAAGACGGGTCTATTTCTGATGTCCGTACACTTAGAGATGCTGTAGGACATGGTGCTTCCGAAGAGGCTATTCGAGTCGTCAGTGCGATGCCTAAGTGGACCCCCGGCAAGCAAGACGGTCAGACTGTCAGAGTGCAGTATGTACTTCCCTTCAATTTTGCACTTACTGATAAGTAAATTGATCTTTAGTATTTAGCACTTTAGTGCATTGGCACATTAGCGCATTGGTGCATTAGCATGTTGGCACATTAGCGCATTGGTGCATTAGCATGTTAGCTAATTGGCGCATTAGCACTTTAGGTAATTAGTAACAATCTACCTTCCACATTTCACTTTTTATAGTCTTTGGTCTTTAGCATGGAGTTTTGGCATCTTAGCTTTTAGCATCTGGCGCTCGAACATCAATCACCTCATAATTTTGATTGCATTATTTATTAATAGAAATGAGGTTAAAAATATCTTTTGTTAGTGTATAACAAAAGTTAGGTGTATTTCCGCATTTGATCCTATAACTTTGACCATCCTTATATCAAGGGAATGTTACAAAGTTGTCAAAAAAGTGAAAGATATACACATACCTGATCCAAAGAATAAGTGGATATTGGCTCTCCTAGTTATTGCTATTCTCTGCATTATGTTTATGCTATTAATTTTATTGTTTTGGGCAGTAACCAATGGACTGAGTGCAAATCAACCCGCATAACTTATCTTAAAAGAGAATTGTACATTTCTTAATCAAATCCAAATATTTCAATATTGTATTAGTCGCCGCAATTATGTGAAAGCTATTTTATTCTTTATTTGGTTTTTAATTAAAAGTATATTTTTAATTAAATCGGAATGATTCATTTTAATATGGCGAGCGGATATTGTTAAATCATTCTATCTCAATGAATTTTCCGCTGTCTCAGTGCTTCGTAAGCTATTACGGCCACACTATTAGACACATTGAGCGAATCATTCTGGCCCAGCATTGGAATACGGATGATTTTTTCTGAATTTTGTATCCAAAAGTCTGATAGGCCATGTGCTTCTGTTCCGAAGAGGATAGCAATCCCTCGATTCATATCTGCTTGTGTGTAAGTGATGGCATTTTGGAGTGCAGCCGCATATACTGCCAACTTATGGGTCTGACACCATTTCAGGACTTCTTCACTTTTGGCAGCAGCCAGCGGAACGGTAAATACAGTTCCTACGGAACTCCGGATCACGTTGGGATTGTAAAAGTCCACTAACGGATCACAAAGTATTACTGCATCAGCACCTACTGCGTCTGCAGTGCGCAACACAGCGCCCAGATTTCCGGGCTTTTCGACCGCCTCGAGTATGAGGACGAGTGGACGGTCTATGAGAGATAATGTCTCCAATGTATGATCCGGAGTAAAATATAAGCCCAGGATATTACTTTGTGGCCGGTACACTAATTTATCGAAGAGCTCTCCACGAATCATAGTCATGGGCAGTGAGCGAATTATATCTGGTAACTGCTCAGGCCTTTGGTTTGAAGAAATATAGATATGATGCGGATTACACGCCGCCTCGAGGGCAAATAAATTTTCTTTCAGCCCTTCAGTCAAAAACTGTCCGGAGGAGCGTCTGGCCTGATTGTTTGTGGCGAGACGGAGCAGCTCTTTAAAGCGCTCGTTCTTTGTGGATTCGATAAGCAGCATTGGATACTTTACTTAAAATTAACACTGTCGGCAAATCTAATACTTATGCCGCAGCGTAAAATTGTTATTTTTGGTCATAATTAATAACCATTCATTGATTCAGTTGACCATATATGACCAATTGGTGCAGGCCAAACGGCAAGGACATAAACTGTTTGCCGTACTGATCGATCCGGACAAAATGAAATTGACCGGCTTCAATCGGGTGATTCAGACAGCTATTGAAGCCCAAGTAGATTTCTTTTTTATAGGTGGCAGCCTCATAGTCAATGATATGCTGGACAGGTGCATTCGCGCCATCAAGGAAGCTTGTGATATTCCCGTCATCCTCTTTCCGGGCAATACATATCAGCTCAGTCACAGAGCAGATGGAATTCTGTTCTTGTCATTGATCTCCGGTCGTAATCCCGACCTGCTCATAGGCAATCAAGTTCTTGCAGCACCCTTCCTTAAGCAAAGTTCTCTGGAGATATTATCCACCGGCTATATGCTCATCGACGGTGGAGTACAAACAACTGTTAGTTACATCAGTAATACACAACCCATACCGGCCAATAAGACAGACATTGCGCTGTGTACGGCTATGGCGGGTGAGATGCTCGGTATGCGGTTACTGTATATGGATGCAGGAAGTGGAGCGAAAGTGCCTGTATCAGATGAAATGATTCGATCAGTCGCTGAAGCCACTTCTGTTCCACTCATAGCAGGAGGTGGCATTAGAGACCCGGCAACAGCAGTCAGACTGGCGAAAGCGGGAGCAGATATCATAGTAGTAGGCAATGCCATCGAGTCTAATCCGGAACTGGTGTATGATATCTCCACATCGCTGCACAAAATGAAACAAGTGACTATTTAATTCTTGGAAGGAGTCATTCATAAATCCACAGGAAGCTGGTACGAGGTCAAAACTTCAGACGGACAATCTTTCCACTGCCGCCTGGCAGGAAAGATCAGGCTGAAGGGACTGGAGCTGACTAACCCGGTCGCTATCGGTGATCGCGTACTCTTCGAGACAGAGGCTTCCCATACGGGGCAGGGAATAATCAGCGATATCTTGCCCAGGACGAATTATATAGTTCGGCAGAGCCCACGTCAGAAGCATCAGATGCATCTCATTGCCGCCAATATAGATCAGGCCGCCGTCATCGTCACATTGGTAAAACCCACTCTGAAGCCGGGATTTATAGACCGATATCTACTGATGACAGAACCGCATGATATACCGGCACTCATTATATTTAATAAGTTCGACCTGTATGACGAGAAAGCACGAGAAGAACTGGCTTATTTCAGTGCGCTATACGAACAGATCGGCTACCGGACATTTACAGTATCTGCATTCGATGGTACAGGACTCGAAGCGCTCAGGCAGGCACTTTGGGGTAAGATGACACTCATCGGCGGACAATCAGGTGTAGGGAAATCAACTTTGGTCTCAGCACTTTTCCCCGGTCTCGACCTTAAGACGGGACTACTATCTAAACAGACAGGCAAGGGGATGCATACCACCACTTTTGCAGAGATGTTTGACGTCACCAAAGGAACTCATATCATAGATACTCCGGGTATTAAATTACTTAGCTACAACAATTTGAGTAAAATGGATGTAGCTCACAATTTTAGAGAATTTTTTTTATTGTCCGCTGAGTGCAGGTTTGGCGGTGCTTGCACGCATACTGTTGAGCCGGGATGCGCAGTAATAAAGGCACTCGAAAATGAAGAAATCAGCCCATATCGCTACCAGAATTATCTGAATATCATTGAAGATATTGATGGGCAGAATTACTGGGAAAGAAAGAAGGAATATTGAGCAGTCTTTAGGTCGCTACGCTTTGGGTCGCTGCGCTTTAGGTCGCTGCGCTTTTAGTCTTTGGTCTTTGGGATGTTAGCTTTGGGTTTAATAATTCATCATTCATAATTCATCATTTATAATTTATCATTAATCATTAATCTCTAAAGCCCTCCTTCGATTCGGATTTTATATTTGTGCAGTAATCCTGCAAGGCTACCGGCAGAAAAGGCCGCATTTTTTATCTGATTATTTTCCGGGTCGATGGTGAAATTATAAGATGAGGTGAAATCAGCATTTTCGAGATTAGAATTTTCAAAAACCGAATTTAACAGATCACAATGATTAAATTGAGCACCACTTAAGTTACTCTCTGTAAAATCAATTTCATGTAATTGACATTCAGAAAAAATCGTCTTTGGAATTTTTACCCGGTAAAATGAAGAATGATTTAAAATACAATTTTTAAAAAAAACCTTCAATCCCAAAGAATTGCAATCATCAAAATGTAGCCCCAACATTTTGCACCCGATAAATTTTGTGCCCCGCCAAGCGGTATGGCGCATCGGCGTCAGGCTAAGATTACAATTGAGAAAAGTACAATCAATAAATCTTATCTCTGATAAATCGACTGAGGACAGATCACTGTTTTCAAAAGAACAATTTTCATAATCACCCTTTTCCGGAGGAATAATTTTAAAGTCAACATCCTCATAAACTTGACTATCGAAATATAATGACGCCATAATCGTGGATTAAAAATCAAGTGTTCTACGGGCTGCATTAATACGCAACCCTAAAGTAAAAATATTTTCTTTCAAAGAAGGGATCTCTACGCCCTCAGCTGTAAAACGACGCTGACTAAATGATAAATCGACAAACATATTGTGATACCACATATAAGAGATATCAAGACCGGCGATGATACGTGTGCTTTTAATTCCCTGCAACATAGTGTTGTCAAAATCCTGAATACGCCGAGTATTGGGAATAAAAATATTTCCACCATAGGTACTTTCCAGCGCAGGATCATCTTCGCCCTTTAGTGCATACATTAGTCGGGGCTCGACAAACAAATTATTGATTGGCATCCATCGGACCCTTGCCAGGAGTTCTGTAAAATTGGCCTCCAGTGGATGAGCGAGTGGCTGATTGTAGTGCGTATAATTTGCATTGAGATCAGTGTGTGTATAGGTATAAGGACGCACGCGATTGAGCTCTAGTTGTAAATCCAGGTGGTCGATGCCACCTACATTGATATATTTCAGGCCCAGTTGTAGTCCATTTTTATTCCCCCACCAACCGTTATTTTTGATGAGGTTATTGATGATCAGTTCATCGATAAGCCACTGGCCATATAACTGTACTGATGATCCGGCTCTTACTTTAAAGTCGATTCCCACATTGGCATTGTCAGGACTGCCTACCAGCTGTTCGATAGCCCGATAGAAAATGATGGGATTTAGATATTGAAACTCAAAATGATTAGTCCGGCTGAAGACAATAGATTCAAACAGGCCCACATTGAGCCATTTAAAGAGGTTGAGGCTGAGGTGATGTGCAGCCATGTATTTCTTTGGGATTTCGTGGTCATTATCTATGCGCCCGGAATATTGGAGCTGACACCATAAATTCTGATAGTCAAAAATCCACAGCTTAGTATTTAGTTTTAGGTAAAGATAATTTGCACCAAAATCTGACAGGAACAGAGATCGAATTCCGTCACCAATAAAATTACGTCCATGACCAAATTGCAGCGTGATGGGCTTGAGGATATGAAAACCGATGAGGCCCTGTGCATTCAGAAAATCATATCCTTGGAGATTAATCACACTGCTGCTATAAGGTTTATAAAATCCGGCACCAGGTACTGCTTTGTGTGCTGAGATGTAATTATTGACATAGGCCGGATAGCCTTCTTGAGATTCGTGCAGTGAGCCCGAGAAGAATACTCTGTCAGATATTCCACCACGCATTTCAAATCCGCGAATATTGCTAAATACATTTTGATCTACTTCATCCGCTGACTTACCGTAGCGGAAGTGAATTACAGGATCTAGCCGCAGATAGAAGTCAGGCACATCAATAGAGAGCATGCTGCCGGGCGTCTTATACAGAAACCCGAAAAGTGGCTTTTTATTTTTAGTGAAGGAAGGTGTGGATATCACCGGAGTGCTCAGTGAATAGAAATGATGCGTAGAATCTTCAAAAATAGTATCTGGCACTTCGGCTGAATTGAAATTGTATTTGTCCAAAAGACCGTCACTCTCATCCAGTTCGTCCAGAAGGTATTGCACATCGTAGCGGTTTTGTGTTTTTAAGACCTTAGGATGCCGAGATAAAAACTGAAGTATATTTTCTCTGGTATAATACTGATGACTACTGTGCATTTCATTGCCACTATCTACGGACATCTGCATATGTTGAAGGGCTGAGGTAGCCGGCTCTAATGGGGAGAGTGGTATTACCTGAGCGTAAAGTCTCCAGCCGGAGAGCATGAATAGACACAGCAAACTTATATATTTCATATCAATGTCTTCTTCCGCTAAAGGTATAGTGAAACCGCTTATTCAATGCGATTTTCTCCATATGGTATAAAAAAATATGTGTTTTGCCTGTTTTAGCTAAAAATCATATGTAAAACGCCTGCATCTTTGATTTATCAATACGAAGAAGTTAAAAAATACGGTACACCTCAGATTAAATCACCACCGAAAACTATCAAAATCACTTCTCATGTACGTTGAAAAAACCCGGGTTCCTCAAAAGCCGGGTTTTTATTTTTATAGAACTATAGCCAAAGCGGACTGGGTAGTGCAAAGAGAATTATTTATTGTATGCAAACAATATAGGCTTGCCATAGCTAAAAAAAGGCCCAATTAAAGTAAATCGGGCCTCTTATTCTTTCCTATAAAGAGTGTAATAACTTACTTCGTCGGGTCCGGCACATAGCGCAAATACGGTTTTTTTATACTTGGTGCACTACCGTATTTCTTTTCAATATCTTCAGTCGGTATATCCATAGACACGATTACGTCATCTCCCTGCTTCCAGTCAGCCGGTGTGGCCACCTGATATTCGGAACATACTTGAAGTGAGTCCAGGACGCGAAGGATTTCCAGAAAGTTTCTCCCGGTAGAAGCAGGATAAGTCAGTGTAAGTTTGATTTTCTTATCCGGGCCGATGATAAATACTGATCGCACTGTTGCTCTTTGGCTTGCATTGGGATGAATCATATCATACAATTCGGCTACTTTGTGGCCTTCATCTGCTATAATGGGAAAATTCACATTAGTTTGATTGACTTCTTCGATATCCGGTACCCACTTATTGTGTGAGGCCAGATCATCGACAGAGACTGCAATAGGCTTAGTATTTCGTTTTTGAAATTCGCCCGATAGAAGTGCTGTCTTCCCTAGCTCAGTAGTACATACAGGTGTAAAATCTGCAGGGTGCGAAAATAAAAGTCCCCATGAATCACCCAGCCACTTGTGAAATTCTATCGGTCCTTGCGTGGTATCTGCGGTAAAATCCGGCGCCACATCTCCTAATCTTAATGACATAGTATTTTATTTTTTTAGAGAACAATATTTTAGCCATTGGGTTGAAAATGTGGATATGACAATTGTCATGTTGCTGAGTTTGAGTGGTGTAGTGTCGGCAGTTGTCATTGCAAGTTCATCATTTTACAGTGCTATTCATATTTGAGCCCTTCAGGCTCATACCATAGCATATGTAGTGGTCATTTAAGAGCCTGCTCATACTTCGACTGGTTTCCTATAATGCCTTCAGTGATAATATCATTTTTTTAAAACGATATATTAATCACTAAAAATTATGGAGTGTAACACCTTACAAGAAAACTACCCATCATATGACACAAAGTGCGCTTTAGATCCTTTTCTACCTACTTAATTATAGAATTGATGCCCATTGATTGAATAGTCGTGTAATTGAGTTTTTTATAGGTGGATGGAGGTGTATTCGGATCATTTGTTCCAATAAACAAGCCAGAGTGTTTGAAAAATCAGATTTAGAACCTAATTTGTCAACTCTATCAAGAATTAACTATGAATGCAGTACATTTTCATTTAATTGTAAATCATTTTCCCATCATTCTCCCGCTGGTGGGCCTGATATTGCTGGTAGTCGGATGGATTTTTAAATCTGCAGCGGTGCAGAAAGCGGCCTTTGGTATATTTATTTTTGCCGGCATCGCCTCAGTTGTATCGATTCTTAGTGGCAAGGAGGCTGCACAAATGGCTGTGAAAATCTCCGGTATAGACAAGAATGACATCCATACACATGCCGAGTGGGCTCAGAAATTAGCCATATCCAATATACTCATTGCGCTGCTCGCAATGGCTGCATGTTGGACGCAACACAGAAATAAGATTTTTGGAGCCTTGAGATGGGTGATATTGCTGCTGTGTTTTGTCAATACTTTCTTCAGTATGAAGACGGGTACCAGCGGTGGAGAGATCCGCCACACAGAGATCAGATCCGATAATGGAGTAAGACTGCGTGCCCCAGCATCCGGTGACAGACCCGGCACTGAGCAGAACCCCGAGGGGACCGGGGAGTATGACTAACCTCGTGTCTTGGAAAACTTTGCGTATTTTTCGGCGGAGAAACAGCATACATGAATATCTCGTCGCGGCTGGCCAGTCGTTACATCTTTGGCAAGAAATCAACCAATGTGATCAATATCATCACCGGTATTGCGGTGTTTGGCATTGCCGTGGGTACTGCTGCACTTATCCTGGTGCTCTCAGTGTTCAATGGGTTCGAAGATTTGATTTCAGGGTTGTTTCACAAATTCAATCCCGATCTCAAAGTCACGACTGTACTGGGGAAAACATTTCCGGAGGATACCATTTTACTGTCAAAATTGACCAGGACTCCAGGCGTGAAAGTGGTGAGTGAGACACTGGAAGAGCTAGCGCTGCTAGAATACAACACCTCTCAGACCTTTGCGCAGATCAAGGGTGTAGATCCAAATTTTGTAAGGGTCGCTGACATTAAAAACTCTATTATTGAAGGTGAATATAGTATTCATAATGAAGCCGAGAATAATATTTACCCGGGTGCCGGCGTGGCTCAGCGTCTGGGAATCAATGTGGACGATAAATTGTCAAGAATAAGCGTCTATGTACCCAAAAAATCGACAGGTGGCTTAATGGATAAGCCATTCACCGTAAAGTACCTGACGCCTCAAGGTGTGTTTGCTATTCAGCAGGATTTTGATCAGGAATATGCACTGACTGATCTGGCCACTGCGCGCGAACTATTCGGACATGAGAATGAACTGAGTGCCTATGAGATAAAAGTTGATTCAGCTTATAAAATCCAGCCTGTGCAGAAGTCTATTGCGACACTAGTGGGAGATAAATTTGAAGTGCGTAATCGTTTTCAGCAAGATGAGGCATTTATGAAACTGATGAATATAGAAAAGTGGATGAGCTATGCCATCGTATGCCTTACACTGTTGCTGGTAGCATTCAATATGGTAGGTGCGCTGTGGATAATTGTACTCGACAAGAGGCAGGACATTGCTATTCTAAAAGCAATGGGCCTGAATGACAGAAAGTCATACCAGATATTCTTGCAGAGTGGTATTTTGCTGGCAGTATTGGGTATGTTGGGTGGCTTTTTACTCGCGCTGGTCTTATATTATCTACAGGATCAGTACGCGCTGGTGCGGATACCGGAAGGATTCGTTGTAAATAAATATCCGGTGTCACTCCGATTGATTGATTTTGTAGTGGTAGGACTTACTGTACTGGGCATCGGCCTGGTCAGCAGTCTGCCGGCAGCTCATAGAGCACGTCAGATAAATACCGCAATCGAAAATACATAACACTATGGAAGACTGGGAATTAGATTTTCATTGGCAGAAAACACGCCATACAGTTAAGGAACTGATGCAGCGTGATACACTGCCCGACCTCAATGCCGTCCTCTTGCTGATCGGTATCCGTGAGCTGGGACAAGTGCGTCACAAATATTCAAAGGAAGAGAAGCAGGACCTGATGCATATCGCTGTGTGTACGCTGTTGGAACCCGAGGGATACTATACCTTCGAGGGTATCGATGATGATGGCTGGCCGCATTGGCTAAATACAAAACCTTTTATGCTTCGTGGTGCAGAGGATCAGGAGCGATTCCTGAAGGAAAAAGTCAACGCCTATTTTGATAAATTAGAACAGGAGGAGTGAGTCAAAACAAAATGCTGAAATCCGGTTATTAAAGTCTTATTCGCTGCTCAATTTATATTTTCTCCCCACATAAACAATCAGCATAGTCATAATACCTATTGACACAATTGAAGAATTTAAAGTGCCGAGATTCAACCCGCCTTGATCGAGCGGTTTTGTAAGGAAGTCACCAAAAGTAGCTCCAAAAGGTCGGGTGAAGATAAATGCCACCCAAAACAAAAGAATGTGATTTATTCTCGTGAGATAATGCAAGAGCACCACCAGTATAATTATACCACCGGTGATCAGAGCACCTTGTAAATAACTCAACCCAAAATATTCCCCCAGGAAATCACCAAAGGCAGTCCCCAGACTATTTGAGAATAAAATGGCAGTCCAGTAATAAATTTCTTTTGTTTTGTCCACAATTGGGAAAACTTCAAGATTCTTGTATTTGCGAAACCAAAGAAACAAAGTAAACACCAGACAGACCACTAAGCTTAGGCTACCAAAGGTATATCCCAGGTGTAAGGTCCTGTCAATATAATCTGAGATCTCAGTACCAAGAGTGGTGGTGCCAATAATGACCAACCAATAGACTGCAGGCACATATTTTTTGAATGAAAGTTGGGTTAGTAATATAATGAAGAAAAAAGCAAAGGTGATGGCTATGCCAATAGTATAACCTAAGTTTAGAGTCATTGAGATGAAATCACCCAGTGTTTCACCGAGGGTGGTGGCCACAATTTTCATTAGCCAAAAGACCAGTGTTATTTCAGCAACCTTATTATTCTGTTCAGCCGCCATTTGCTTTGTTTTTAGGCTGTTAAGTTAAATTATTTGGACTTAATATTTGAAGGATGGCAAATATATGTGAGCTCAATGATGGGGATAACGGCGTGTTAGTATTTTATTATCTCATCTAAGATGAAAATTTCTATTTTCTATCTAGTGCCTTTATTAAATGCCAGGTCATGGGAATAAAAGTCAACCCCATTACAAGTACGATAAACCAGACGCCGAGCCCATTTGCTTTACCAGCAGTATCTCGGAACGTATTAAATACAATTAGACCCAATATAACTGTCGTAGTCAGGTTCAGATATCGCATCATTCGAGTAGCATTAGTGTATTGTCTTAGTGCATTATCCGCTGTGATGCGGATGGGATAATTGAAGATATGTGGATATCGGACTAATACAGACATTCCTATAAAGAGGGCGGTGGCCACCAGAGGGAGGGTAAATATATTTGCTTTTCTTCCGAATCCATCTGCCTCACCAGCCATATTGTAGTGCATTGGAATTATATCAGGCAATTTGGAATAATTTATAAAAGTGAATATCCATATTGCCATCAAGGCACACCACCCGACTAATTCAAGTACTATATCTATGCTCTTAAGTGGTATTTTTATTTTTGGCCGTTCTTGCATTTATAATTTATTATCAAAAATAATAACCTCTTCCAAAGTTTAATTAGGAGTTGAATTTATTTACAATTTCCTAAAGGAGCAAAAAACAAAATTTTGGATAGTATCAAAGGGAGTCATATGATCCACAGAGATGCACTTTATTTTTCGAAAGTAGTCTTGAAATCGAAGTATCAGTGTAGCTTCAGAGTATTGTTTGATTTCAATACCGCTACATTTTTTTGGCCCTTTTTCTGAAAAAGTTCCGATTACTAAAATTCCAGCTGGAGCTAATGCATTAGAAGCTGACTTTATATAATTAGAGATTTCATGATCTGCAGTCAGGAAATGAAAGGCGGCTCGATCGTGCCAGAAATCATAGGTTTCTGTTGGATCAAAGGTGGCGATATCTGAGACTATCCATTTCACACGATCTGCGTGCGGTTTAAGTCGCTGCTTTGCTCTATCTATCGCTGCTGAGGAAATATCCAGTACCGTAAGATCAGTATATCCCAGTTCCAGCAAATGATCTACGAGAAGACTGTCACCGCCACCAATGTCGATGATTCTAGCAGTCAGAGGCACGTTAAATTCTCTAAAGAACTCAAGTGAAGTAATTGGAGTGGGCTGATACCAGCTTGCAGCTGTGAGCTCTTTTGATAGGTAGATATTTTCCCAATGTCCCTTTCGGTCGAAAATTTCCATTATGAGAATAGCTTATTTATCTATTGTATACCAATAGTTATTTTTTCTTAGATATTTAGTACAGGTAGTTGATTTATAGAGGAATCAGAAAGCTTAAAAAGGAAAATAGACAAACATACTATTTTAATGATCCTTTTTAGGGTGGTCGGTATTTTCCCATTTTTTATTAGGAAATCTTCTGAAATATAAGTGCATAGTATATCCAAATCCCA
>Ga0154020_10002571_pt1 | contig 22087 bp, 21 predicted proteins | sample Klosneuvirus_201_FD_109709 | JGI IMG/M metagenome (GOLD analysis project Ga0154020, IMG submission 109709) | Active sludge microbial communities from wastewater, Klosterneuburg, Austria - Klosneuvirus_20160825_MG | ecosystem: Engineered > WWTP > Aerobic digester > Activated sludge | place...
ACGTCAGGTCCTGTTTGTGGCCACCGCGGACCCGCGCAACGCCGCGGCGCTGCAGGCGCTGGAGACGCTGTTGGGGACCCCCGTGCGGCCGGTGGTTGCCGGAGAAGATGCGCTGCGCCGCGCGGTGGAGCGCCACTACGGCAGCGCCGCGGAGCCCCCACCGCCGCCGGTGGCTGCACCACCGCCCATGGCCGCGCCGCCGCCCATGACCGCGCCACCGGTGGTGACCGCGCCACCGCCACCCGCCCCGGCCCCCGGCCTGCCCTTCCCATTGCCGGGGACGGGCCCGGGCCTGTTGTCCCTGGATGCACAACGCCCAGCCCCCCAGGCACCCCGCAAAGAATACCCACCCGCCGCCGCGCGCATCCCGTTGCCCAACCACGCCCCGCCGCCGCCCGCGCCGCCGCCGCCTGCCCCCATGGCCGCGCCGCCCATCCCGCCACATCAAAGCCCACCGGCGCCAACGGAGGCCTCCCCGGCAGGCGGGGCTCCGGCCACCACCAATTCGGCTGCGTGGCGGTCCCTGATGGCCCAGCAGGGGTCCGTTGCCGCGCCGGCCCGTACGCCCACCCCAACGCAGGTCACCAGCCCAAGGACACCGCCGCCCCACGCCGTGCCGGCGCCACCCCCGCCACGTGCGCAGCAGGCCGTCACCGCCATTGTGCTGGATGAGCTGGGCGCTGAGGACATCACCGGTGATGGGCCGATGTTGGTGGGCGCCCATGAGTTCCTGATGGACGCCAATGCGCAGGCCATTGGCTTGGAGGAAGTGGACCCCAACGCGCCGCCGGAGCAGCCGGTCAACGCGGTGGGGCTGGTGACCACGTCCATGGCGCCGCGGGATGACGACGCGACTGAAGAGTTCAACCCCGACCTCATTGAGCGTGGCCCACCCAGCGCCATGACGGGCACGTGGGCCCAGGATGACGGCTCCGTTGGCGTGGATGCCAGCCTGGCGGATGACGGCGGAGCATTGGAGCTGGCCAGCGCGCATGAGTTCATGGATCTGGCGGCGCAGGCCGGGCGTGCACCTGCGCCAGATGACGATCCAGACATCACGCTGGACTCCGGTCTGGAGCTGGACACCACACTCCGCTACCCGTCGCCACCGCCGCCACCTCCCCCACCGCCGCCACCTCCCCCACCGCCACCGGTGGCTGCCGCCGCGGCCCGCACGCTTGAAATGCCGGCGCTTACGCCGGTGCCCTCCGAGAGCCCCGCCGGTCTCATGGACTCCGGTGCGCTGCCCACCGAGGAGCGCGCCATGCCGGACTTTGCCAACCTGGATGACGGGGTTGCGCCAACCTGGTCGGCACAACCTGAGGCGGTGCAGGCGGAGCGCACGCCGTCCCCGGTGCTGGAACCGGATGGGCTGGACATTCCGCCGCTGACGCCATGGTCCAATGCCGTGGTCCAGACCACCGCGGCGGATGTGGTGACCCTGCAGGTGGACGCGGCACCGCAACAAACCACGGGTGCGCCAGCTGTGCCCGCCCCCACCATTGACATGTTGCGCGCACTCATTGTGCAAGGCCTGGTGGAAGACGCGCTGGTGGAGACGTTTGTCCTCAAGGGGCTGGTGAGCCGCGAAGAAGTGGACCGCCTCAAGGCCATGCGAAAATAGCCGCGTTCAGCGCGCCACGCCGGCCGCATCCAGGCGCGCCGCCGGGTCCTGCTCGTAGAAGTCCCGCATGACGCCGTAAAAGTCTGGCCGTTGCTCCCGCATCTGCCGGGGCTTCTCAAAAAACACCTCGGTGGCCACCGCAAAAAACTCCCCCACGTTGGTGGCGGCGTACGCATCCAGCAACGTGCGCCGGCCTTTTTTCAGGTCCGCCTGGAGGGCGTCATATTCCGCCGTCATCACCGCAATCCACGCCTGGAATTCCTGGTTGTTGTCCAGTTCCGGGGTGCCATCCACAAGGCCATCCAGCATGTCCAGCTTGTGGGCAAATTCATGGAAGACCAGGTTGCGGCCGTCCTTGGCGTTTTTCCCGCCGGCCCGCGCGTTGTCCCAGGACAACACCACCGGGCCGCCATGGTGTGCCGAGCCTTGGGCCGCCACGTCCTCATGGTGCACCACGCCGGCGGGGCCGTGGTTGCGCCGCGGCAGCACGTAGCTGCGGGGGTACACCAGGATGCTTTTCACGTTGCCATAGAAGTCATGCGGGATGGCCAGGATGAGCAGCGCCGCCTGCGCGGCCACGGTGACCTGGATTTCCGGCGTCATGGTGAGGCCGGCGCACCCCTCCCAGTGTTTTTCGCCCACCAGCACCTGGATGCGGTCTTCCAGTTGTGTCTGCTCGGCGGGGGTCAACAGTGGCCAGAACTCCACATTGGAACGCAGCACCTCCAGCCACGCGTCCGGCAAGGGCTGCGCCATGACCGTGCGGCGGGCCCGCCGCTTGAACCATGAAAAAAGCATGGGACCATTGTGGCGCGGGAACACGCCACCGGGTCAAGGCAGCCCGTGCGCCGTGTTGACGCCGTGCCACGCGCAATGTTGTGTGCGCCAACGTCCATGGAAAGCCCCCCCGCGCAACTTCCCAACCCCTGGAGTCCCCGTGCGGTGGCCGTCACCGCGCTGGTGCTGGCATTGGGCGCCGTGCTGCCGGTGGTGTGGCCCACCATGTTTCCCGCCGTGGACCTGTGGAACCACCTGGCCGTGTCCCAGGCGCAGCGCGCCGCGTGGACGGGCGTGGGCGTGCTGGCCCCGTTCCATACGTTGGACTTCACGCCGTATCCCTACAGCGGGGGGTATCTGCTGGTGGCGCTTGCGCGCTTTCTCGCTTCGCCATTGGGCGCCGGTGGACTGGTGCTGGCACTTGCACATCTGATGACGGTGGCCGGGGGGTGGCGGCTGGCCACCGTGCTGAACCTGGGACGGCCGGCGTGGCTGCTGGCGTTTGCCGCGTGTTTTGGGATGCCCACCTGGTACGGGTTTGTGCCGTACCTGCTGGGACTGGGCCCGGCGTTGTGGGTGCTGGCCGAACTGCTGGCGCTGCAACAACACGGGACGTTGCGGCGGCTGGCGGTGACGTCGGCGGGGCTGTTGGTGGTGTACCTGCTGCACCTGGAAGCGTGGGCCACTGCGGGGTTTCTGGCGGGGTGTGGCGCGCTGCTGCATGAAGACCGCGCGCGCCGTCTGGGGCGTACGCTGGCGGCCTCCCTGCCAAGCCTGTTGTTGGCGGCGTGGTGGCTGCAAATGCAGACAGACGGTGGCAGCCGCGCGCTTCACTACGTCTACGGCGCGCCCAAGGACCGCCTGGGCATGTGGCAGCTGCATCACCTGTGGGCGCAGGGGTGGCTGGGCATGGTGCCGGCGGTGGTGGTGGCCGGGGCGCTGGTTGGATTTCTGCTTCTGGTGTGGCGGCGCAAGAACCAGGGTTCCTGGTCCAGCGCGGCAGATCCCACGGTGGTGGGTCTGTGTCTTGGCGGTGCAGCCTTGCACCTGCTGCTGCCCAAGGCGGTGGAAGGCGGAACCATGGCGGCGTGGGGCCAGTCCCTGCGCATTGGCCCGGTGCTCACCGTGTTGGCCATGACGGCGTGGCCGGCGCTTCCTTTGCGTTGGTTTGCGCCTGGCGCGATGGTGGTGGCGGTGCTCACGCTGGGCATGGATGTGCAGGCCTGGCTGGTGGCGCGGGAGTTTTCTGCAACGGTGGCGCCGTTGGAAGAACATTTTGCATCATCCACCCGGCCGGGCACCCGCGCGTTGGTGCTCACGCAACCGGATGCAGACCGCGTGGGCCAGGGCACGCTGCATCACCTGGAACACGTGGCGTCCTTGTGGATGTTGCACGGTGCGGTGACCAACCAGTTCTTCCGTGTTCCGGGGACACGGTTGATGATCACCAATCCTGCCGCGCTGCCGCCGTCACCGGGGGAGCTGGACCAACAGCCGCCCTGCGCCTGGGCCCCGCGCTTGGATGCGGTGTTGTTGCAAGGCAGCCTTCCAGAGATGGAGGTGCGCCTGCGGGCCGCGGGGTTTGAGCCCACGTGGCAACACGCGCGGTGGATGGTGTTGGAGCGGCCGGTGGATGCGGTGTTGCCCGGCCCGTGTCCCTGAGCATTGTTGACGTCAACCACCCACGCGTGGGGCGTCCCGTTCACACAACCGCGCCGCCGTCTGGAACGTGATGGGGTATTGGCGGCGGCCGTACAGGGCATAGGCCGGACGCGCGAGTGTCCCCAAAGCGTTCCTGGCGGAAAGGTCCAGCTCCACGTGGAGGTGCGTGGTGTTGCCCTGCGCGGTGAACGTGAAGCGGTCATGTTGTGCCAGGCCCAAGGGCAGCGTCACATCCACATCAAAATCCCCGTTGGGTTTGAGGTGAAAGACCTCTGGAACCATCACCTCCACGCCCAGAAGGCCGCGCCACCAGGTGAGCACTTCAAGGCGGTCGGGTTCGCGCTTCACCACCTTGATGCGGTGCGGTTGTTCCCGGCGGTCGGTGGCGGTGTAGTCCTGCGGGAAGCCGGTCCACCACGCCAGGACTTCTGCACGCGGCCGGGCAATGTCCACTTCAATGGTCAGGTACGGCATGGGCTCTCCAATGTCAGACGCCATCCACGCTGCGGCATACGTCCTGGATGAACATGGCGGTGTCCGCCACGGCGGCCGCCAGGGCAGGGTTGGGGCGTGCTTGCGCGGCCAGTTGTGCCTGTTGGTGCTGCACCAGGGACCGGGCCTGCGCGCAACGTTGGGCCTGGGCCAACACGCGTGCCATGGCCAGCACCGGAACCCCGCCCAGAAAACGGGCAGCCAGCGAGGGCAACGCTGCCACCGTCACGTCCGGGTAGGCGCCGGGCCACTCGCCAAATGCATCAAACCAGGGCGCGCCGTGTTCCAGGAGCGTGGCTTTGAGGTGGTCCACGCTGGAAGCCGTCTCTCCGGCGTCAATCCCGTCCCGCCACCAGAAATCCCCGCCGTCCGGCGTCAGACGCCAGCGCAAGGCGCACCAGTGTTCCTCCAGGGACTCCCACGGCGGCGGGTTGAACAGCAGCGGAAGGAACCGGAAGTGGATGCCCAGGTTCACCGCCACCCCGCCGCCATGTTTCCAGCGCTGCAGGTTGATGAGGTGCACCGCGTCTCCCACAAAACGCCGGGCGGTGGCGCCGTTGAGCACAAACCCCTCTTGTTTGAGCCATGGACCTACGGCCGTCTTGAATGCCGCCTGGAATGCCTTGCGGCGCGCGGGCCCGTCCTCCCCGTGCCCGGTTTCATACAGCTCTGCGGCAGAAAGTCCTGGCGGCCGGGGCACGGGCGCCATGATAGCCTTATGACGTCGGGACGCACAGGGATCGGGTGATCGTCCTAGGACGTTGCACATCCGTCATGTGGCGGGGGGCAACCAGCCGCACCAGGCCGATACCAACACTGGCAGCCGGCCAACCCCGTGCTGCGTTGGAGGAGACTGTCATGAGCGTGATTGCCCCGGGAACGCCCCGCACCACCAACCGCAACCAGCCGGCCGCCACCCCGGACGCCACCACCGACCCCCCCAAACCGGCCCCAACCCCGGCCGCCACGCCCGCCACAACCCCGGCCACCACCACGGCCGAGGCCACACCCGAGCGCGCCAGCGCCAGCACGGTGGCTTCCACCCGCTCACGCGCGGTGGGCGCCGAGGCCGCCGCGCGCGCCCGGGCCACGCCGCCGGCACCCAGCACCATCCCGCTCAAGGACGGCGCCACGGGCGCACCCGTGGAGCAGCTGCAGCGCGCGTTGACCCACCTGGGCCACCTCAAGGGCGCCAAGGCCGTGGATGGGGACTTTGGCCCCCGCACCGACGGAGCGCTCCGCGATTTCCAGCGCCAGCATGGGCTCGCCGCGGACGGCATCTATGGCCCCAAGACCCGCGCGGCCATGCAGAAGGCGTTGAGCCCCACCGCCACCGCGGCCACCACCACGCCGGTGGCAACGGACAAACCCGCGCCAACCAACGCCAAGCCGGGCGCTGGCGCCGAGCCCACGCTGGGGTCCGTCAACCCCAAGGGGCGCCTGGGAGAAATCTACCGCTCCAACACCGAGCGCGCGCGCAACGCCGAGCCGACGTCCAAGTACGCCAGCCAGGTGAACAAGGCCGTGGAGACCATGGGCAAGAAGGAAGCGGTCATTGATGAGATTGCCCGCAAGGCCAACCTTCCGCCGTCACTGGTGGGTGCGCTGTGGCACCGGGAGGCGTCCTTCAAGGAAGGCGTCTACATGCACAACGGTGACCCGCTTGGGAAACCCACCACGCACGTGCCCAAGGGCATCAACTTTGGAAAGGACCAGTTTGTGGATGCCGCGGTGCATGCGCTCAACCGCTTCAAGTCCACATCCAAGGGGTTGGGGTTGTCCTATGACTCCAAGGACGTGGGGGCCATGGCCACGTTTGCCGAGCACTACAACGGCCTGGGCTACCGCAACAAAGACCGCGTGTCCCCGTACGTGTTTGCCGGAACCGACCAGTACAAGGGCGGAATGTACGTGGCGGATGGTGTGTACAGCGCCAAGACCTTTGATCAGCGGCCGGGCGTGGTGGCCATCATCAACGCGTACGCGCAGCGCTACGGGCACTACTGAGATAATCCTGAGGTGCCCGCCGTCACACCGGTGATCCCGCACCACGGCTGCACCCACCAGCGTGCAACCGTCACACGCCCAAGCGGCACGCCTTTCCCTTTGAGCCCGCACCGCAGGCCCGCCAGGCACTTGGAGCGCAGGCCTCCGGGCCTGCCTCTGTCGACGCAGAACCGTTTCACAAGCGCGGAACCATGCGCCCCGCCGTTGCGGCCTGGCGGGTGCGCCACTGTTGTGGTGCGCGTCACGTTGCGCAGGGCACCACCGCGTGACGTGCCGCACGTGCGCTTGGACACGCAGAAAATGATTTGCCGGGTTGCCGCCACGCATGTCAGACCGCACCGCAACAGTGTGCTGCATGACGCGGAGAATGGTTGCAATGGCCCCCGATTCCAACACCAACCCACCTGTGGTCCCCGTCACGCACCGGCGTGGGGATGCCGGCGTGGAGGTTCAGGCCGCGCAGCTCAGGCTGCGGCACCTGGGTTACACGGTGGCGGTGGACGGCGTGTTTGATGCCGCGTTTGAGAAGGTCCTGCGCGCGTTCCAGGCAGACAACCCAGCGTTCACCCCCAACGTCCACGGCGTGCTGGACGCCGCCACCTGGAAGGCCCTGCGCAACCCGTTTGCCCGCGTGTTGCCGCGCGCGCAGCCTGCCCCCGCAACCCGGTGCGCCCAACGCCATATGGTGCGCATGTTCCCCGCGTTCTCCGGCGGCCAGACCGTTTGATTGCCAGCCCGGCTCCGCCTTGACAGTGCACGCGCGCGGCCATCTGGTTGCGCCTGGCACCACGCAAGGAGAAGGAGCGTCCCATGACCGCCGCCGTCAGCGTCCTGCACCAGGCCCCCGTGGCGCGCATGCGCGAAGTGTTTGAGAAGCAGCGCCACACCGCGTTGCGCCTGCGCACCTCCACCGCAGCGCAGCGCAAAGAAAAAATCCGCCGTTTGCGTGACGCCATGATCAAGAACATGGACGCATTGCGGGAGGCCGGCTGGCAGGACTTCCGCCGGCCACCGGCGGAGGTGGACCTGGAAGAGGTCCTGGCGGTCACCCTGGAAGCCAATGACGCCCTGCGGAACCTCAAGGGCTGGATGAAACCCCAGCGGGTGTTTCCCACGCCGTTGCTGTTGGGCACCCGCAGCTACACCCGCTGCGAACCGCGCGGCACCTGCCTCATCATCTCCCCGTGGAACTACCCGGTGAACCTCACGTTTGGGCCGCTGGTGAGCGCGTTGGCCGCCGGGAACACCGCCGTGCTCAAGCCATCCGAAATGACGCCGCACTTCTCTGCCGTCATGGTGCGCATGGTGGCCGAGTTGTTCCCCGAGGATGAGGTGGCCATCTTTGAAGGGGAGGCCAATGTTTCCCAGGCGTTGTTGGAGTTGCCGTTTGACCATATCTTCTTCACCGGCAGTCCCGCCGTGGGCAAGATGGTCATGGCCGCGGCCGCAAAACACCTCACGTCGGTGACGTTGGAGCTGGGCGGCAAGAGCCCCACCATTGTGGATGAAACGGCGGACCTGGCGCTGGCCGCGCACAACGTCATGTTCGGGAAGTTCACCAACGGCGGGCAGACCTGCATTGCGCCGGACCATGTGTACGTGCACGCCAGCGTCAAGGATGATTTTGTGGCGCGCTGCAAGGCCATTGTGGAGAAGGCGTTTGGCAACACGCCAGACGCGCAGGCGCAAAGCCCGTACATGGCGCACGTGGTCAACGCGCGGCACCACGCGCGGCTGATGGGGCTCTTGGAAGACGCGCGCGCGCAGGGCGCCAAGGTGCTGGTGGGCGGCACCGTTGACGCGTCCACCAACTTTGTGGCGCCCACGCTCTTGGGAGACCTGCCGCCAGCCGCGCGCATCATGCAGGAGGAGGTCTTTGGCCCCATCCTGCCGGTGCTCAGCTACACGTCGCTGGAGGACGTCATTGGGCGCATCAACGCGGACCCCAAGCCCCTGGCGCTCTACGTGTTCTCCCGCAATGAGGCCAACATCCAGAAGGTGCTGACGCAAACGTCCTCCGGCGGGGCGTGCGTGAACCATTCGTTGATGCAGTTCCTTCATGGCAACCTGCCGTTTGGCGGCGTCAACAACTCCGGCATTGGAAACAGCCATGGTCACGCGGGGTTCAAGGCGTTCAGCCACGAGCGCAGCGTGTTGCGTACGCAGTTCTCCATGGCCGCCACGCTGTTTGGCGCGGGGAAGGCGCCACCGTCCATCCACAAGCTCATCACCTCCCTGCTCAAGTGGCTGTGAGCACAGGGAAGTCCATCACGGCGCGCGCGGCTTGCGCGCGTACAACACGCCACCCTTCACCACCGCGGTGATGTCCTGGCTGGCGTTGATGTCCACGGTGGGGTCGGACCGGAACAACACCAGGTCTGCCTGTTTGCCCTCCTCCACCAGTCCAAACGGCGGGTCCTCCTGGCGCGTCAGGAAGCGTGCGTTGGCCAACGTGGCCGCCGCCAACACCTGTCCAGGGCTCATCCCCGCCTTCACCAGCTCACCAAGCTCGCTGTGCAGGCCCGCGCCCGGGAAGTGGTTCACGTTGGCGCTGTCACTGCCCACCAGGATGGGAATCCCGCGGTCCAACATGCGTTTGACGTTGGGGTGATGGTGGGGTTGTCCGGCCTTGAGCGCCAGCAGCCAGGACACCAGGGCGTGACCCTCCATCCCGGTGGGACGTGCGCTCAGGTGTTGCAGTGTCTGTTTTCGGCCAATGGCCAGCTCCATGGGCGAATACGCCGGCTTTTCATCCAACATGCGCAACAACGCCTGGTACACGCTCAGCGTAGGGACCACCGCGACCTTGTGGGCCACCAGCGCGTCCAACGCCGCATCCGTCACGGCGTCCATTTGCACCCCATGCACCAGCGCATCCACGCCGGATTGGGCTGCGTCCTGTGCATCCTGGGAAGACCCAATGTGCGCCACCACGCGGATGTTGTGCGCATGTGCAGCGTCCACAACGGCACGCGCCAGGTCCGGTGCCAGGCGGTTGGCATCCAGCGGGATGCGGTCCACTGCAATCTTGATGACGTCCGGCGCGTGGTCAGCCACCAGCGCGTCCACGTGCTGTTTGGCCTCGGCGGCGGTGGCGACGGTACGCACCAGGCGCGCGTTGAGCAGCCCGCCCACAAGTGGCGGCGCCATGAGGTCCACCAGGGCCGCGGGGTGGCCACCTGGCGCGGTGAAGATGGGACCAGCCGCCCACAACGTGGGACCCACCACCTTCCCGGAGGCCAAGGCCGCGCGCGTCTCAAACACCGCCGGGGTCATGGAACCCACGTCCAGGACGCCGGTGACGCCGGCAAACAGGTACGCGCCAAGGTTTTCGGAGGCCTTGGGCAATTCAAGGTGTTTGGGATGGTTCATCCCGCCGTCATGGTGCGCGTGGAGGTCCAGCAACCCCGGCAGCAGCACCCCACCGCGGCCCGCCTCCACCGCTCCCGGGACGGACAAAGGCTGCGCAGAAACAGAAACAATGCGCCCGTCCTTCACCAGCACATCAAACATGCCCTCCCGCAACGCCGCCGCCCGGGCGTCAAACACGCGAACGCGCTGGAAGAGCAGTGGGGTGGTCGCTTCGTTCTTTCCCTCGACAAAGGTGTGGCCGCCGCAGGCGGTGGCGCTCCACAGCAACAACGCGGCGATCGACGGATGCAAAAAAGGTTTGGGCTTCAAGGGAATCTCCGACGACACGTGCGCACGTTGTTGGGCGTTTCCGTGCGGCGGCACCTTGGCATGCCCTTGACGTGACTGTCATGTCACCGCGCTTTGGTGGTGCGCATTGCCGCGGTGGGGACGATAACGGACCCATTGCCGTCATGGTGACTCCGCAGCCCGGTGGATGACGGGCGCGCGCGGGCGGGGTCTAACGGTGTGCATGCGCAACCTTCTCTGCCTGTGTGTGGTTTCTCCGTTGGTGTTGCTGGCGTGTTCCACCGACGGTGGTTCCACGGGGTCTTCGAGCTCGTCCTCGTCCGGAGGTGGTGCGTCTTCCAACGCGGCGTCTTCCCATGACCACGCATCCAGCCACGCGCACAGTGCGGGCAGCAACGCGGCAAACAGCGCCACCACGGTGGGCACCAGCGGGGGTTCCGCAGGCTCGGGGATGGCGTCATCCACGGTGGTGGTGTCTTCCTCCTCCGGTGCCAACACCCCGTGCGTCCAGCCGGGGGATGAAGGCAATGAGCGCAAGGTTGGGAAATATTGCACCGTCAACGGCGGGGAATGCGTCAACCTGGGGCTGGGCAACGCCTACGCCTGCACCGTGGAACATGACGCCACCGCCATGCCGTTTTGCACCAAGGCCTGCATCCAGGATTCGCAGTGCGGCGCGGGTGCGGTGTGCGTGGGTGACCCGGATCCGGATGGCGGCATGAACGCCGGCCTCAAGGGTTGTGTCCCCAGCGCGTGCCTCTGAGTGTTGCAGCCGGGTGCCTTCCCATCGTCGGAAGCGCTGCCCGGCCTGACCGTCCCGGTCCTCCAACAGCCCGCATCCCAAAGCAAAGGCGCCCGGCGGGTGCCCGTGCCGGCGCGTGGGCCCGCGGTGAACACTCAGGGGGGGCCTGGCCACATACGGGCACAACAACCCCAGGCGTGGGGATTCCAGGAACGGAGAAGGACAATGGGGGCTGAACTGAGGGAGAGCGTGCGTATTGCGGTTGGGTTGTGGTGCCGCCCGTATGACTGCGTGGACTTTGTGCCTACGCGCGGGAACATCTCTTTGGGAGGCGCGCGGGCCACCCTGCCGCTGCCGCCGGGGGATGAGCAGATGGAGGTCCTGTTGGACCTGGGGCACCTGGGTGAGGTCCGGGTGCAGGCGCGGTTGCTGGAAGTGATTCCGCGTGCGGTGGGTGTGGACGTGCGCATGCAGTTTGTGGACGTCACCCTGGAGGATGAGCTGGTCCTGGCACGGTTCATTGATGCGGTGACGCAAGAGGCGCGGTTGTGGGACGCGCTGGCCGCTGCGTAATACGCGTCAATCTTGTTTTGTTTTATCGGTTTTTGTTCTGGGAGGGCGCTGCGTTGCGTAGCCAGCGCCACGCGCTTCATTGCAGCCGGTTTGCGGTGGAGCGCACCTTGGAGCCCCGTGACGCCGGTCTGGCGGGGTCACTGGCCCGTTCTCAGGAAGTCCAGGCCGGATTCATAATGTTCCGCTGTTTCAAGGGGGGATGTTTCCGGTACCTCGTACCGCACCCTTTGGCGCATTTCCAAGACGTAGAGCGGAAGGCTGTCCCGTTGAAGGGACACCATGCGCATCACTTCGCCCAGGTTTGGGTTCTGCGCCAGCAGCGTGTCACGTTGGGCGCTGCCATCCTCACGCAACCAATGCACAAACACGGCGCCACGGTTGGAGGAGGTGACGCCCCAACGCCCTCCTGGAAGCACCAGGGGTGACGCCACCAGCGTGCCATTGGCCGCAAACATGGTGGCTGTCCCAAACGTGTGTGATGCGGCATCATAGGGAACGGCCAGCACCTCATTGCCGCAGGCCAGTGTGACCACCAGGTGCCCATCCCCAAGCACGGCAGCCTGCACACTGGTACCTGGGTGGTCCAGGTCATAACCTGTTGCCAACTGCACCGACGTCTGAGCGGGAGAACACCCCAAAGAAGCCAGGTCTAGATGGGTGGACTGGTCAAGGCGTGACGCCGCCAGGGTGCTGAAATCCTCCCGCAGGTGGAACAGCACCGGCTCCCCGTCCACAACCATGAGACGGCCGGGGAAGGACTCCAGCGTGTCACCGTGGAACGGCTTGGGTGGCAGGCAGGTGGCGTCGGGGCAATCCAGATACAGCGCGCGCGAGGCGACGTTGTCGCCCGCCACCGCAACCGCCACGCGCAGGTGCATGGCGCCGGAGACCTGGGCATCCATCCAATGGGTGGGGGCCGTGCCGCTTGGCGCATCCGGGTGTTCCAGTCCTCCAGACAGGCAGCGGGTGCCGCCCACGCGTGCACCGGCGTGAATCCACTTGGCCCACACCCCACCGCAGCCGCTTGTGCCCAGCAGATCCCGGACAACATCCGAAAAGCCCAGCCCCACCACAATGCGGCCGGAGGGCGCGTCCAGCAGCGTCAGCTGGTGGCGGAACCGCGCCGAGAAGGGAATGCCGGTGCCCAACAGCAGGTCCGCCCGGGGAAAGTCCACAATGAGCGTGCTTTCCCAGCTCTGGTTGGTGCGGCAGGACATGGACACAGAGCGGCGCCGCAGCCGGAAGTCATAATCGTTTCCCGAGCGGTGGGGCCAAGGGAAATCCTGGTCTTCGCGCAGCAGCAGGCAGGGTTCCCCATCCACGGCCTTGGCAACCGCCGCCAGGATGGCCAGCCTGTGGGCCTGCGGGTTTGCGCCCGGTTGGGCGCCACCCTCCCAGAGCCCCAGGCTGCACACATCTGCCATGCACACGCCGGAAGCGCACGTGGAACCATCCGGAGACGTGCAGGCCTCCTCCAGCGCGGAGGCGCAGGTGCCAAGCGCGTTGCAGGCCTCACCGGCACCGCAACCCGCCGTCTCAACATTGCCCTTGGGGTTGGTGCCCAGCAGCGCAGGCGCGCACGCGCCTGCAAAACACGCCTGGCAGGGACCGCCACACACGTTGCGTGGGTCTGTGTTGTCCGGGACCACCTGGCAGCTGCCTTCCTGGTTTGGCACCGCACAGCTCTCACAGTTGCCGGTACACGCCGCGCTGCAGCACACGCCGTCAGCGCAAAAGCCGCTGGGGCATTGCCCGCCACGCTCACACCCAAAGCCCAGCGGCCGTGGGGTGCATTGCCCGGTGCGTGCGCCCACCACGCAGCTCTCATCTGGCTCGCAGGCGCGGTTGCAGCACACTCCGTCCTGGCAGGCGCCGCTGGTGCACGCATCGGCGGAGGCGCATTCGGCGCCCAGGTCCAGCAGACGCGGTGGTTCTGATGCGGGCGCCACCACACGCACGCACGCCAACATGGACCACAACACCAGGTGCAAGGACTGTCTGGACATTGGCATTGGCCACATGTTCCCTCCTCCGCATGGCTCCGGCCAAGTCTGTACTGCGCCGTGACCGCAAGAGCACGGCCCACCTATCCCACCTGCGGCCTGGGGTTACGTGAAACGCCCGCATGCCAGACATCCGTCTGGGCGGTGACGTCATGCCCCATGCCCCGCCGTGAATTCGCTTGAAATATGTTCTTTCTGACAAGCGAAGAGAGGCCTGCATCTGTTTTGAACAGCTGCCTTACGGACGTTGTTTTGGCGGGCGCAGCCAAAGCGCCAGTGCATCCGCAGTCTCGGCCGCCCCCGTGGGCAGGTAGGCCCGCTGAAGGAGGATGCGGTGCGTATCCGTGATGAGCCGCATGCCTTGGGCCCGCTTGATGGCCAATTCTTCACGCACCGCGCGTTGCAGGTACACCTGGCTGAGCGCCGCGGCGTGCACGCGGAACCTGGCCAGCACGGACGTTGGCAAACTGACGCAAGGCCCCACCTGCAGCAGGCGCAGAAACAGATCCAGGTCCATGGCCAGGCGCCAGCGCGGGTCCAGCCCGCCCACCTGAAGGTACGCCGAGCGCCTGAAGAACGTGGCGGGCTGGGCAAGCTTGATGGTGGAGTTCAGCAGGATGTTGTGGGTCACCACGGGAAGCGTTGGAAATGCCCCGCCCACCGAACCATCCGGACGGATGATGAGGCACGCCCCGGTCAGCGCGGTGGCCTCGGGGTGCTGCGAGAAGCAACGGGCCGCGGTGCGCAGCGCGTGTTCCTCAAGCAGGTCATCCGAATTGAGCCACCCCAGGGCGTCGCCGGTCCCCAGCTCAAACGCACGGCGCAGCGCATCCGTGAGCCCGGAGTCAGGTTCAAACACCAGGCGGGCGTGCCCCGCATGCGCGCGCAGCCATTCCCGGGAACCGTCCGTTGAACCGCCATCCCACACAATGTGTTCAACCTGGACGCCGTCTCCGCCCTGTGTGGCAACGCTCTCCACACACTGGGGCAGCCATGGCATGCCGTTGAGGACGGGCGTGACAATGGTGAACTTCATCCGGGCCACCTTTGAAATGTGCAGCAATCCCGCCACGCCGGGGGGTTGAAGCGTTCCTCTGGCGGACCCCAGTCACCCATGGCGGAGACTGTGGCCTCCCGGACGCAGGGAGGGCAAGGAGATGCGTTGAGGTGCACGGTGCACATGTGCAGGTGCTGACCTCCGCGGCGCCGTCTATGGTGTGCGCGTTCAGCCAAGGAGCGCACCATGCGGTGGATCCCATTGATGATGACCGTCTGGTTCATCACCTGGGTGCCGGCGCGCGCGTTGGCGTGCTCCTGTCTGGGCCCCGGTGTCACGCTGCCTGGCCCTGGCGCCGTGGGTGTCCCAGTCAACACCGCCATCTGGATGCCCACCGTCCAAGCACAAGAGCAGGCGTGGGTTGTTGCGGCGTCCAACGAGCCTGTGGCCACCGCGTGCATCAACCTTGGCCACACCACACGTTGCACGCCCCTCACGGACCTTTTGCCAGACACCCTCTACCGGGAGCCGGTGCTGGGGATGGAATTCACCACCGGAAGCGCGCGGGATGACGCGGCTCCGGCGCCGCCGGCGGAGCTGGACCGGCGCTATTACTCCAGCAATGGGGCTGTTTATGGTGACAGCTGCAGTTCCGCCAATCCATCAGGCGTGGTGGTGCTCACGCTGCGGGGCGGTGACCCCATTGTGGTGGTGGACACGTCCGGCAGCACAGACCCTGCCGCGCCGTCCGGTGTCGTCACAGAACTGGTTGCCTTCAGCGGGGTGGCACGCGGCAATGAAGCCTGGATTGGGACCTGGGCGTGCACCAACAACCGGGCCGTGGCGCCGGGGGACCGCTTCCCGCTGCGTGTTGGGGCGTTTGATGTGGCGGGGAACTTCAGTGGCTGGGTGCCGCTCAAGGAAGCTGCCGTCCCGTATGCGCCGCCGGGGTGCGCGTCTTCCACGGCGGATGGAACCCTGGCGGCAGTGGTTCTCCTGGCGGTGTTGTTGTTGACGCGCAAACGCGGGTGGGTCCGCCCTGTCTCCAATGGGCGATTACACTCCATTCACGCGCAGGACGGTCACGCCTTGCCGGACCATGCCGCCCTCCACAAGCGTGAGTGAACCCGTTGTCACTCCTGCGGTTGCAGGCGTTGCAATGATGTTGATGATCGCCTCCTGGCCCGCAGGTATGGTGAGCGGCGCCACAAAGATTCCCTGGGCCACGAACGGCGCGCCAACAAGCTGAACGCTGTCGATCACAACCGGCCCCGCGCCTCCGTTCAGAATGACAACACCGCACGGTGCAGATGGGGTCCCCACCGGGACATCCCCAAAGTCGCACATGGTGGTGATGGCCAGGGAGCCGGCCGTTCCGGCCGCGGTCAATTGCAGGGTGATGACGCCGGAAGAAGTATGAACCATCCATTGTGCGGTTGCCTGACCCTGGCTTCGCGGTGTGAAGGCAGCTGCCAACGGAATTGCGCCACCGCCAGCGGAGAGGGGGCCAACCACGTCCTCGCTTGCGCTGAATGCTAGGTCCCCGGTGGTCTCCATCCGGGTGACGGCGTCGTCAGCGGTTCCCGCATTGATGATGCTGAACGCCCGGACTTCTGACGTGCCAAGCTCCACCGCGCCAAAATCAACCGCGCAAACCGAGCCGATTCGGCAGTCACCGGTGGGCAGCCGGACCATCACATCTGAAACTTTGCTGGGCGTTGGAGCGCAGGCGGTTGCTGCAAGGACGGCGAGGGCGGACGTTGCCTGGCAAAGGTACGCCATGAATCTCAGCTGGGGCGCATCAGGAGCATTTGGAGCTGACATGCGGTCAAGTTGGCAGGGGAAACATTGGCGTGCAACCGCAAGCATTTCCCATGCAGCCACGCGCACGGGGGGCGTACGCACGTTTTTCCTGGACCCGCGCCGGCCCGCAAACACGGCGCGCTGGCGTCTGGAAATGACCGCCACCGGGGCCCCGGAAGTGGCGCGATCATTGCGAACGTACAGCCCATGAGCACCGTCATACTCTCTGCCGCCACAAAACCTTCCGTGAGGTCACTCAAAGCCGCGTTGCAGGCCGCGCTTGTGGCCCGCGGTGAAACCAACGTGCGCGTGTTTGAACTGGCAACCATGAAACTGGCGTACTGCCAGGGGGAGTTTGATTGCTGGGTCAAGACGCCCGGCGCCTGCCGCTCCAAGGACGCCGAGGTGGATATTGTCCAAGCCATCCACGACGCTGAAAACGTGGTGCTTCTGGATGAGGTCACCTTTGGAGGCCACAGCCACACGCTCAAGCGCGCGCAGGACCGGCTCATCTGCCTGCTCAGTCCGTTCTTTGAAAAGCGCTCGGCGTTGACCCACCACGGGTCACGTTATGACAAAGCGGCCAACCTCTTTGCCCTGGGTTGGATGCCCCGGCGTCAGGAGGCGCTGGTCCAGACGTGGAGTGACCTGGCAGATGCCAACGCGGTGAACATGGTTGCGCCGCACGTGGGTACCGCGGTGGTGGATGACGTCACGCCGGAGCACTGGCCCAAAGCCATTGAAGCCATGTTGTCCTCCACCCAGCAACCCGGTGACACCATTCACGCAAGAGGACCGCTCACTGCCGCGCTGCGTGCGGCTGCAGAACCTGCGGCGCTGTCAACAACCCCCGTGGCGCCGCGCACCGCGGCGCTGCTGGTGGGAAGTCCCAAACACAAGGGCACCAGCGCATCAGAAGTCATGGCGCGCGCGCTGGCGCTTCGGCTGGAGCAGGCTGGCGTCACCACCCAGACCCACTTTGCAACCGAATTTGTCCATGACGGCGACACGGCGCAGGCAAGCGCACGTGCCATTGCCGCGGCGGATGTCTTCATCCTGGTCACCCCGCTGTACGTGGACGCGTTCCCGGCGTTGACCACCCACGCGCTGCAGCTGGTGGCATCGGTGAGGGCTGGGCAGGCACGCCCCTCGGTGTTTGCGCTGGTCATCAACTGCGGCTTCCCAGAGCCTGAACAATGCCGCACCGCGGTGGCTATGGCGCGTCACTTCTCCGACGCTGCGGGCTACCACTGGGCCGGTGCGCTGCCGCTTGGCGGCGGAGGCGTCATCAATCCCAAGGAGCCGTTGGACAAGCAGTACGGCCCGGTGGAGCACGTCAAGAAGGCGCTGGATGCCGCGGCACCCGCGCTGGCGCGTGGGGAGAACATTCCGGCCAGCGCGTTGGAGTCCATGCTGGTGGCGCCCATGCCGGACGTGGCCTACCGCATCATGGGTGACCTGGGCTGGCGCTACCAGGCGTATACCCACGGCGTGGCGCAGGCGCAGCTTCGGGCGCGTCCACTGGATGTCTAGACGTTCACCAGACAGCCTTCTCCAACGCACCCGTTGGAAAGGGTGCGTTCTTTGGGAATGCGGCTGTTGAATGAAAATGGTGCGTGCGGCCGGGAGTGTTGCTTTTGAGCCTGGGTTTCACGGCGGGCCTTCCATCAATCCCCCCCGCCACCACCACCGCCGCTGGGTGGATCCCATTCCTCATGGTCCCCCGCGGGCTCCCAGGGCAGCCGGTCCACGCAGCGTACCTTTCCGGTGAGGCGCCCGCTCCACGCAGGCATCTCCAGGGGATGGGAAGGCAGCGTCACGTCTGTGAAGTCCACGCCATAAGATGAGGACGCAAGCGGCCCCGTGCCGTGCCGTTCCTCCACGTACGTGATGCGTCCCACGCCAGTGGTGGACCGCGCCTTCCAGGAAACCCGTACAAAGGCGTTGTTTCCCGGGTCCGCCGTGAACGGGTCCGTTGGGGTGAGCGTGTACTCCACCGGCGGGTTGCGCTCCGTGGCACTGGGCAGCTCCACGCGCACCATGATGTCACCCGCATTGGAGTTCCACTCCAGCGTGGATAGGGACCCGCACCGCAGGACGCCGTCTTGGACCTCCACCTGTTCTGGCGTGCCTCCATCCAGGGAGAAGGCCATGGACACCTCCACTTCGGCGCGTTCCCGGCCGCACGCCAACAGCGCCATGCACATCCATGCTGCCCAGATTTTCATGTCACCTCCCAACACCGACGCCAGTGGCGCCATGTTCCGCCGGCTCTCAATTGAACCAAGCGCACCAGGGTGGATGCGCGCAACACCCAGTTGCACAACCTACCAAGCGTCCCCCACGGAGCCAAAACAGCCCACGACGGCCCCGGGGGAGCATTCACCGCGTCATGCCGGCGGCGTTGCGGCCGGGCCGTCACCCGTTCACGCAAATGCCACCGGTGGCCGCCATGGGGCCATCCACCAAAGAACTCCCGAACGGCCGCACCGGCCGCGTGATATTCTCGAGTTCAACAGAGCCGCCCATTGGCCGCGATTCAACATGGAGGTGACCCGTGAGGACCAACGCCCGGGATGGATTGCGTACGGTTCCCTCTGTGCGCCAGCGGCGCCGCAGCCGTCGAATTGCCCTTGGGGCCCGGCTGGTGGTGCTCCTCTCATTGGCGGGAACCAGCACCGCCTGCATCAAGACCACGGATCCTGCGGGCTACGATCAAACTTGCAGCACTGATGCCGACTGCGTTTCCGTGGCAAGTCACTGTTTGTGTTGTGGTGAACCCGCTGGGGCAATCAACCGCCGCGACCTCGACCGCTACCAGCGTGATGACAGCAGGAACACGTGCCCTCCCGGGCCACCCTGCAACGCCGACTGCGCAGAACATCCCGCGGTTTGCAGCGGTGGCACCTGCGCCGCAAGGTAGCGTCGACGCGCATCTGGTGATCATGCTCGCTGGTGGGGACAAGCGGAAGCAGACCCGGGGCATTGAGAAGGCCAGAAAGCTGGCCATGGAACTGGGGGAGCTATGAAGACGACGAAAAAGAGGGTCCGATGCACGCCATTTGACCCCGCCCGTTACCTGACAAGCGAGGAGGCAATTGCGGAGTACCTTGCTGCGATTCTTGATGCGAACGACCCAGAACTGCTGGTGTCCGCGCTGGGTGACGTCGCACGCGCGAAGGGGATGTCAGATGTTGCACGGCGCTCTGGTCTTGGGGGGGAGAGCCTCTACAAGGCACTTGCGCCGGGCGCCCAGCCCCGCTTTGAGACCGTGATGAAGGTGCTTCATGCCGTCGGTCTGCGCTTTTCCGTCCAGGGGCGGGGTGAGGCGGTGGCCGCCATGCAGTCATCCAGGCCAAAGAAAATCTCCAGGACGGCCGCACTTGCCGAGCCCTTGAAGCATGGCAATTTTCCCGCGCGCCGGCGGGGCAGGCGTCACAGAACTGCCTGTGTGGTCCGTTTTGTGATTCTCCTGTTCCTGGCGAGAACCAGCACCGCATGCATCAAGACCACTGATCCTGCGGGGTACGATCAAACGTGTAGCGCTGACGCCGATTGCGTTTCCGTGGCGAGTCACTGCCTGTGTTGTGGCGAACCTGCCGGGGCCATCAACCGCCGCGACCTCGACCGCTACCTGCGTGATGACGCCAAGAACACGTGCCCTCCCGGGCCACCCTGCATGGCCAACTGCGCGGAACATCCAGCGGTTTGCAGCGGAGGAAGCTGCGCCCCAAAGTAGCGTCGACGCGCAGCAACCACAGCGGTGGACGCTTGCGGAAGGCGCGTCAGCGGCAGGAACCCGTTGCGCTGAACTTTTGCGTAGACCTGATTGGTTCGCCCGAAGGGTCACAAGAATGCCCGGACTCACGGCGCAAAGGACCGGCGGTCAGGCGGGTGCGAGCTTGGCCTCAACAAACGCGTTGAGTGTCATGCACCTGTTTGCAAGATCGCACTGGCTCTCATCAAGCGCCCTGCGAAGCTTTATGTCGTCGGAAACAAGGTATGCCAAGGAAAGCCCTTTGAGCTGAAGAAGGTCGGAGGCTCGGTTTGGTGCGAGCTTCGAGCTGAATCGGCCTTGTTCTCGTACGGAGTTGGCGCAGTGCCAGCCCAACACATGGCTGAATGCCCGGCACGCCTCAGCATCCTCTGGAGCCATGGTTTGGAGATTGGCCTCATGGATCCCGCGAACAAACTCGGCCGTGGTCGGCGGGCGTTGACTCTTGTCCGCACGCGCGTACGCGTCAGCGACTGCCCTGAGAAGTGGACCGCCGAGGTGGTCGCGCGCCAACCGAATCTCGGAGACTAGCCGCACCCGCCCTTGAATACCGGTGATGGAATGGGCCCCGGTAAGGGCACGCATGAAAAGCCGATAGGATCTTGCAGTGACAGCATGGCGCCACAGGCTTTGAGTTATGGCTCTGTATCTGTGGGGCGCAATGTCGCTGCCGGGGGGTGGCTTGCGAAGCACAGAATACAGTTCTTGGCTTGCTTCCGGCAGCGCTGGAAGTTCGGGCTCGACCAACTCATTGAGGACGGCGCGGGCACGCAGCCAGGCACCCCATGAAACGTCTCCACCGATAATGTCGCTTAGGACCTCAAAAAACGCCGTTGCACCAAACGTGAACGCAAACCTGGGAAGCAGGTCAACTAGCCTCGAGAATGCGGAGCCGCGCTCGTCGTTGTCGATGTAGAGTCTTACGGAACTCGTGTCCAGCATGACCCATTCACGCATGGTGCGGCTCCCCGGTGCTGCTTTTTCAGAGACGTGGAGGAGACGACCTGCGCCAACATGCAGCCATTCGACACCGGCCCCGGACGCCACCCAGGCTTGCTGGATGGCGTCCGGTCCGGGTCACAGCTCAGTTGCGGAGGGAAGGAATCGAACCTCCCAGCGGCCCCTCCTGGCAGAACGCCCAGCTCCATTACGTGTGTTCTCTCACTCAGGTTGGATTTTCCACCAGTCTCCGCAGGAGCGCGATTCCAACCCAGATGTGTGCCGCAAAATCAGTAGCATTGGCGAACGAGTTGATCATGACGACCTCCAAGCAGGTAATAATGCTTCCAACGAAGGAGATGAGACAATCCAACCCGAGCGAGACATCCACGATAATTTTGATGTGCGTCTTTTTCTCCAAGGTGGCGAATGGTTGCGTGATGCGGCCAGAACGGACCTGCAGGTATTCATGGCACTCTGAGCTGTCAAGGGTGACGGGTCAGATCTGTTCGGGCGTCCGCCGCTACGCGGTCTCCCCAACCGGGAGGCGCATAAACGCCCCCCGCCCCATACGCTCCTGCCCCAGGAACTGCGCCACACGTTTGCGGGGCGCGCGCGTGCGCACGCCCTCCAGCGTGGACCTGCCCACCAGGGCCGCCGCCGCGCACCGCGCGCACCCGCGCGTGATGAGGAACAGCCCACCCCCCAGCGCCTGGAACTCCACCGGTGGCAGCCGTTCCCCGCGCCGCAATGCCCAGACAGCCTTCTCCAACGCACCAATGGAAATGGTGCGTTCGGCGGGAATGCAGCTCTTGAGCAACAGTTTCACGGCGGCCCCGGTGGAAAATTCACCACATCATCCCGGCGGCGGCGGCGCGGGAGTATCCGTCACTTTTTCAGTCCCACCGCCACCGGTGGCCGCCATGCGCTCATCCAACCCAAAGAAAAGCTCCCGAACCGCCGCATCCGCCGGGCTCTTGAACTCCAGCTCCACCGCGTCCAGCACCGTCTTGCACAGCGCCAGGCCCTTGTC
>Ga0154020_10002572_pt1 | contig 22079 bp, 28 predicted proteins | sample Klosneuvirus_201_FD_109709 | JGI IMG/M metagenome (GOLD analysis project Ga0154020, IMG submission 109709) | Active sludge microbial communities from wastewater, Klosterneuburg, Austria - Klosneuvirus_20160825_MG | ecosystem: Engineered > WWTP > Aerobic digester > Activated sludge | place...
CGGTGGGGGGCGTCATACGCGATATAAACCTTGATATGCCGCTTTTCTTTGCATCGTCACAACTTATTTAAATCAGGGTCTGGCGTGTCGCACGTATCTATGGCGCGCGATCCAGATGAGGAGTTTGAACCCGGGAAGTATCTCGGCATGCTCATTCACTCCTACAATCCGAACCAGTATGGGAAATTGCTTGAAGGGCGTTTGCATACGTTCTTCGCGTTCCTTGGTATTTTGCTTGGCGTCACCGCAATCATCTTCTCCGTTCTCGTCCTCGCGTTCACGGTCCGCTATATTGGCGAGCTTCCAAACTTGCTTGCGCCAGTTCATGAGTTGCGCGTGTCGGGCGAGGTGGTTGCTGATGCGCCCGTCGTGCTGATTGACCGTCCGAGTATCATCTTGGATGCGACAACGAACGGGAGTGAATCGACCGCTGCGTCCCACCCGGATATCTTGCTCACGCGTGGTGGTATCGTCTACCCGCAGTACATCTACGCAGGGAGCGAGTTCATCGCGTGGAATGAAGTTACCGACCTCAAGCGCGCGTCTCCGTTACGTGATCGACTCCTAGGTGGCATGGTGCTCTTTCTCGCACCGAGCTTGATTTTCTGGGGTTTGGCGTACTTATTGGGGAAGATCTTCCTTATCTCTTTGCTCCTGCTTGCGCTCGGGTATTGGGTGCCGCGCGCCTTCAAGCATCGCGTCACGTTGAAGGAATGCGTGAAGCTCTTGATCCTCACATTGCCAAGCGCGCTCTTACTGGGTATCGGTCTGAGTCCACTCGCACCAGGGATCTTGTTCTGGTGGGGTTTGGGTTTAACGGTCGTGCTCTTCACCGTCGGTGTCGTGCTCATGAGTGAGCGCGTGACGGCTGACTGGACGCAGCGACGTAAAGAGCGACAGTAGGGTTTCTTCGTCGACCGGAAAGCATAAGAATCCGCCCGCGTCCGTTCTTGTCAGAATGGGATTCGATCCAAGTACGATTAAACGACCGGTACCGCAAGTGAGCGCGCTCCCGCCCAACGCGTCACGCGAGCAGCGCATTTTGGTGCTTGCGCAGGAGTTGCACCGCCGCGGTGTCACGGTCAGCTTGGCGGATGCGAAGCGTTTGGCTGAAGGCATGGTTGATGTCGAGCGTAAAGTGATTGATGAAGGCTCGCGCAAGCGCGATGAGCCGCGACCGCAGGAAACGACTCGCGCCAGCATTCAATCGTCCGACCCGATGTTCGCGGCCGCTGGCGTGTCGCAAGCACCGCCGCAACGCGCGTCATCTGGTCCTGTTCCTACCCTCTCGCTCGCGCCGGATTTCGCGCGCTTTGTTGAGCGCGTTTCTGGTACGCCTGGTGCGCACACTGCCGCGTCACCTGTTCCTGCGCCGACCCCCGCGGCTGTCGCGGTGTCGCGCGCTCCTGAGCTTATTCCTGCGTCGATGGCCTCACCACGGGCGGCGCCTTTGGTGTATGGTCGGAATGATGAGTTCAAGACTGCTGCTGTGCCGCATGCGAGCGCGCGTAAGCAGATGTTCTTTGATGATGCACCGCCGTTGTCGCAATTGCGCGGGTTTCAGCAGACCGGAGTTCCTGATGCGCTCAAATTCCGCGGGTTTCAAGGAACAGAGAGTTCACTTCGTAGTGCGCCCGTCTCTGTCGTATCCTCTCCTGCGGTAGCGGTGACGTCCCGTGAGACGTTCGCAGTGCGGCCTGCTGCTCCTGCTGAGACTGTTGTGCGTGAAGAGGTTACGCCGGCCGCGTTCGTGCGTGAAGAAATGGAGTTCCCGGAACCGAGTCCTACGTATGTTTCCGAACCTGCTGTTACGCATCCGGCCGCCGAAGATGTGGTTGCCTCTAAGCAGTACGACGCGTTCACTTCTGACGTGACGCCTGCATCCGAACCACTTCCTGATCCTGCACCGTTCCCCGAGCCTGAACCTGTGCCGTTTCCTGATCCCGCTCCTGAACCGATCCCGGAACCAACTCCTGAGCCGGACCCTGTGCCTGCGCCAGAACCGGTCGCGGTTGTTCCTGAGCAACCAAAAGAAGACCTTGCGAAACAGCACGGTGTTGATATCTTTCAGATGTTCAAGAAGAAATAAGGAAGATTCTCGCTGTTCTTAGTATGTTCTGCGAACAGTCATATCGATGATTTCTTCGCCACCCTCAAATGTCGTCGGGTCGCAATCGACGAACATCTGTGTTCGGAATTTCTTCATACCGTTGGGCAGTTTTTCATATGAATTCAGGACGCGGGTAGGTGTGCCGATGTGTTGACTCGCAACTCTGCCGTATACTTCGAAGCATGCGCCGCCACCGTTCGGGTGCTTGAGCTGGATGCGCGTGATTCTGACCGCGTCTGGTGCGTCCAATTCCCTCCCTCGAAAGACCGTATCTGACCCAATAATTTTGTCAAGTGTGCCGATGTAAGGAAGATCTTTGTAGCCAGTTTCCATAATTACTGGGTAGTAGTCAATATTTATATATTTGCCGATTCTCACCTAAGACGAAACCTTTATATACAAATAAACACTCCGCAGTGGTAACAATATGGGGTTTCGTATGGTTACCATCCTCAAGCGTGCAATCGTTGTGCTTTTCGTCTTGTTGACACTCTCTCTGACCGCAGTGAGCGCGTCCGCGTACGACTATCACTACGACGACCGCGACTACCAACAACCGATCTATCGCACGGGGTACTACTACAACACCGTCGCGTACGGCTACAGCGGCTGGGACTACCAGCGCATCTACTACAAGTACCACTACCCGTACAGCACGTCGGGCAACAGCGGTTACGGCTACGGATATGGTAACAGTTACGGCTACGGCAATACTTACGGCTACAACACGTTCGCACCCGGCTGGACCCGCTGGCAGTACGCGTACCCAGTCAACCCCGGATACGTCGGTTATCCTTACCCGGGATATTATTGGTGAATGATGATTCCTCGGTTCCTCAAATCGCGCGCAGCGCTGGTGGTGTTGGGGTTGAGTGTTGTATACGTCACTTCTGAAGATATGAATGAGGATGCGACTAAGCTCAAACGCCCGACAACAATCTATGAGAGCACCTCTGCTGACGATTATCGTCTGGACTCCTATCCGGGAAACACATTTATTTGCTCATCGACGGTTTTTGCTGAAACGTCTCTCGGGAAAACAACGGTTTGCGGCTGGAACGATGATCGGTCGGCAGACGGTTCTATCGATCGTATCGAGGTTATGGAACCAGTTCCTGGTAACGTGTCGGTGCGACGATATTCGCCTGAGAACCCAGAGTTTGCCGGTCTCCTGAAGCGCCTTCAGCATGACTGAGTGTTCCACCCTATGACGTTGGTCGAGTACGGTCTTGCAGCATTGTTGTGTGAGGACCCGCAACCTGTCAATACCTCTTCCATCTGCGCCGTCTATCGTACGATGCATGATGGTCAATCGGCGCTCTTGAAGATCCCGCGTGTTCGTGAGGAGCAGGGTGGTGAGCACGTCTGGCGTGAAACGCGCGCACTCAGAGGCTTGTCGGGCATTCTCTCATTGCCGAAACTCTACAAATCGTGGGAGTTGCAGCAAGAGAAATCCGTCGCAGCGCTCGCGCACTTCTTGTATGGGGAGAGGGTGGCGTTTGGATTGTTACGCGAGTACCTTGAAGGGTGCACATTAGGGACTGCCATCGCTCGTGGGTCGTATATCGATTATGAAGGGTTAGGTGAGGATGTTCGCGCCATTCATGAGCAAGGCTACGCGAGTCTCGACATCCACGTGGATAACTTGCTTGTCGATGCGAAAGGCACGTTACACTTGATTGATCTTGGCACGTCGGTGCATCATGACGACGGGCCCGTTAATGCCTTCATCTCGTGGAAGTCCTTTGATCATACGTGCTTACGCAAGATACTCTTTCACAGCGCTGCGAGGGAACGTTACACATGACGCAATATGACGATTCCCATTTACGGTCCAGGGATACCGCGTATGATACTCCGTCTCTTGGCGGTCTCGTCACGATCTCTTCGTTTGCTCGTTGTGGTATCAGTTCTGGTTTCGGATATCTCTGTGGGCATTCTTTGTCCATAACACTGGCGTTGTATGGTGATAACTCATCTCCAGTGATGGTGGCGGCGTATGCACTCTCCACAGTCCTGTGTGCAACTGCGTCAGTCGGGGTTTACACCTTCAGGTTTGCTCGGCCGAACCGCGGCGAGGCAAGCCATCTCGAACGCATCACTGAAGAAACGAGTACATCGCCAATCTCAAAAATCGTTAATGCTGATACTTCAATCGATTGAGTGCGTGTTGCGCTAATCCCAACTCTTCTTGTAAGCGCTCGCCGGAGAGTTGGTACTGCCCTGCACGCTCAATATTCTGCTTCGCATCGCTGTACATGCGCTGGTCGTTTGGGTCCCAGCTATTTTTTCCCGCCAGGCGCTCAAGCTCTTGCGCGGCGGTCTCAAGGGTCGCGTACAAGGGACTCGCCGTGCGCTCTTGCCCAGGAATGGTGTAATCAGGTCGGTCGGTGCGGTACTGGCCATTCGCTTGCGCAGCCGCTCGCTCACCACCTAGGAGATCATCGATGGACTCTTGCTTGCGCTCTTCTTTTGCTGGTTCTTTTTTCGCGTTCTTGCGCTCGCGCTCTTCTTCTTCGATCTCTTCTTCCTCAATTTCCTCTTGGCTGCGTTTGATGAGTTCTTCTGCCGCGCGAATCTCCTCATCCGCTTTGCGCTTCGCTTCCTCGGCTTGGGCTTTTTGCTCTGCTTCGAGTGCGCGCAGGTACTTGATGCGTTCCTCAGGTGTGAGGTGATGCAACTGCTCGTCAGAGAGACGTTGAATGGGCATACGGGCGAAGAAGGGCGTGGGGATTATATGCGTATCGTCACGCGGGTGGCTTTCGTTCCACTACCGTTCGTAACGCATCGACTGCCTTGAGCGTTTCCGTCCAGTACGCCTCGTACTGGTGGCCAGTCACTTCTTTCAGTTCCCGGTGCGTGATCGATTTTTGGAGCTGGTACAATTCGCGCACGACTTTTGGAACGAATGCAGGTAATAGGCCGCGCTGCACGAGCGCACGCTCAAGGAGTTCCGGCACGTGATCTGGGCTTGCAGGCACCTGGCCGACCGTCATGAGTGCCGCGTGGGAGCTGTCAATGGCTGCCCAGTACAAATCGACGCACGCAGAAAGGATGTGCTTGCGTGCGCTACGGAGCGTGTTTTCCGGTCGTGCGTAGTACGTCCAAATAGCTTCTTTACTTGGTCGGATACGCCCTTGTTGCAACAGGAGTTGTGCAGGTAGGAAGAAGCCGGTATCGTGGAGTACGTGGCCGTCACGCAGCATGCTGATGATGACCGGGTCGCCTTCGCGGCAGTACTCAAAGAAGTTCGAGAGTTTGAGCGTGTTCAGGTGCAGTCGTTTACTAATCTGTGCGGCCGTCTTCGTGACGAGTTGTTGGTAGTGGAGGGTCAGTTCATCCGTGATGGGGTGTGTGACGTCATCGATAATGAGCAGGACGTCAATATCCGACGCGTCGTGCGCTGTTCCGGTCGCGCAACTGCCGAATAGTACGGATGCTTTCAAGAACGCGCCGAGCTCTTTTTTTATCTCGGTGGTGAAGCGCGTCGCGACGTCCGTGTCGTCTGCTTTGGGGACGCGTAGCTTGTGGTGCGTCCGCTTCGCGGGCGAGAACCTGTTGCCTAGTGCCTTCGTCGCGATAAGCCCACTCACCTCTTTTTACGACGGGAACTGAAGAACAGGGTATTTAAAGTTTTAGGAAGAATCAAAAAGCCATCATGAAATAGTTCTCCCATGGACCGAATGGTATTATGCGAACGATTGGAGACTGAGCTTCTGCGCGTCAAGCACTACCCTGCTTCTCAGATCGGCATCGCGGTCCGTTCGATGCGCATCCATGCTATTCTTGCCACCTTGTATCAGGAACGCAGCACGGGGGAGAGCCATATCAGCATTCGTGTGGCGAAGCTGATGGAGCGAGAAATGGATCAGCCAGGCTTCGATGAGCGGAAGTACCAAATGAAGCTTGCAGGCGCAATTCGCGCTGGCCTTGAAGAGGAAGAGGCGAGCCCTTCTGCAAAGTGGAAGATGACGACGCATGCGATCCTCGCGATCTTGAGCTCTCAATACCTGGTCACGCAAGGGTTCGATGCCTCACATCTCACAAGCCAGAAACCCTTAGAGCACCTTCCACGAGAGGAGTTGCTGCCTCGTGTCCGTTCCTACCTACGACCGTTTGCATACCAATGGAAACGCTGGCAGCGCGAAGAGGTCGATACGCTATCCGTTCCGTAGCCGTTTCACTCAAACGGCGTCTCGCTCCAGAGCTGCCAATCATTACTTGGCGCGTACGCACCCACGATGTAATTGGGTCCGCCCGTCGCGCGGCCGAAGTAGGAGTTTTGCACGCCGCCCCACGTGCGCGGGCCACCAGGACCTGGCGTGATCGTGTTCGTTGGAGATCCGAACGCTTCCCAGGTTGCAGTCAGTGTTCGACCGGCGTTGAGGCCGTCTTCCTCATGCCCTTCTGAGACGATGGGTCCACTGAATCCTTCTTTACGCATCTCCTTGACAATCCCGACCATGTCAAACATACCTTGTCCAGCCGGGAGGTGCGCGTGGCCGGAGGTGGCGCTGTCAACGACTTGGATGCCACCCACGACGCCACGCTTGACCATTTCTTTGGTCTCGTCCTTCATCCATTTGTTGAATCGCTTGAGGCGTTCATCTTCAGACTCGCCTTTTTCTGGGGCGAAGTGCTTGTACCACATGGACAAGTGGCTGGTATCAAGCATGCCTTTGATGTGTTTCTTTGCGGCTTCTTTCGCCGCGTCTTTCTCCCAACCTTTCGCGGCGAGACTTTTCGCCATTTCCTCACGAGATTTCTCCACAATCTCGATGAATTCTTCCGGGTGGCCACCGTACATCTGGCCAGCGTGGCCGAGTTCGGGACCGACGTAGATATCCTTCACTTTGCGACCGGATTTTTCCGCTTCCGCCTTCAAGCGCTTGGATTCCTCCATCGCGGCGATGCCCGCTTCGGCATAGCTTCCCCACGTTCTCTCTTGGCCGTATTGGGTTGGATCTTTGATGAACTCCTTTGACTTCTCAAGTTCCTCCTCCTGCTCAAAGGCTGACGCTGCTTGTTCCCGACGTGCGTCGTACTGAGATTTGATGAGTGGCATACGATCTTTAATATGTTGGTATTCGCGAATCATCTTCATCCTTTTTGCTTCGTCTTTCTCTTTCTCTATCTCTTGAGGGAGTATCTTGAGCATTTCTCCAGACTCTTCGTATTGCTGAAACATCTGGTTTGCTTCCGCTTGGAAGAGTTTTCGTTGTCCCCGCATTTGACGCAGTTGTGCCTCGACTTGTTGATCGTACGCGTGTCGTTCCGGTGATATTTTTTTCTTTTCTGCCTCCTCAACAATTCTATTCCAATCCACCGGTTCCGTTTCGAATGTGCCGCTTTGGTCATTTTTTTCCTTCGGCGCAATGGGGTCATTATCATCGAACACTTTTCCTGTTTCTGGATTAATCTGACCTGCCAATCCGACCTCCTTCGCGGTGTAATATTTCACGCGATTAACCGTTCGATTGGTTGCGATACCTGATCCGCGAATCGGTTCGCCTGTGCGCGAATCAACCAGATATTTTGTGATTTTCGCTTTTCTTGGATCGTCGAGCTCTTCTGGCGATGTTCCGAAGAATTTCTTGTCCTTGTTCCAGCTCGCATACAGAATGTCCCGTTGGAATTCTTGGCTCCAAATATCGACGCCGCCGCCACCAGCGACTTCGGCTGCGAACTTGATGGCGTCTTTTACGTGCTGGAGGTTTTCGCGGCGCATTTCCTCGCTGAATCCTTGCTGGCCTAACCCTGACATGTTGCTGACCTTTTGTGGCATGAGCTCGACGCCGGTAATCTCCACGCCGGCTGCTTTGGCTCGTTCACGTAACTCTTGGCGGACGTCTTTGCCATGCGATGCGAACATTGAACTCATCCCTTGGGGGTTGCCGCCGATGACGAGCTGAATCTTTTTTGCTCCCATGCGAATGGAGTTCTCGACGGATTTGAGGATCCCGCCTTGCAAACCGTCAAACGTGGTCGTCCCGAGTTCGCTAATGGGGACAATCGGATCCTCAATCTTGCGTTTGGGTTCGAGCGTGTCAATCGGTTGCTCGTCGAACTGCCGATCCATCGGCGAGCTGTAGCCGGTCATGAACTCTACCATGCGGGCATCCCGTGCGCTTTTTTGTAGTTCTTGAAGATTTGGAATCCGAAGAACGCGGCACCGCCGGCTTCGTATTTTGCACCAAAATCAATGGGCTTGTCTTTCTTCTCTTCTTTCCCCTTTGGTCCACCGACTGGCAAGAGCGCGATTTCCTTGAAACCGTCAAAGATGGCCATGAATGGCTCGAGCATGTTGACGGTTGGCGGTTTTTCATCTTTTGGGGTTTCTTTCTTCTTCACGCGCAAGGATTCGAGGAGTTTCTCGTCTTCGCCAGCGTCTTTGAGGTAATCAATCAAGTCATCACCGAGGGCGTCGAGTGCGTCTTTGAGGGAAGAATCGACCATACCGATTAATTCCAACGTCTCTTGCTCACGATATTGAATATATTTTTGGGTTTCTGCTTCCGTCCAACCGTATGCGCGGATGGTGAACTCGACGCGGCCAACGTGTACCGCACCACGTTGGTACTCCGCTTGGAATTGCAGTTGTGGCTTGACGCGATAGCGGAAGGTGATGAGCAGCGTGGCGGCTTCTGTTTTTTTATTCGGGGCCCGGCGTGCAAGAAGCTCAATCTCCATGAGTGCGCCTTCGAAGCTCGAGATGAGTTCTGGGTTTTTGTTATCTGCTGGGCTCGTGAGCGTCTGCACATTGCGCAAGTATGGTTTGACCCAGCTGATGTACATGCGAATAGATGCCCAGTGTTGCCTGAGGTACTTGATCGTGAAGCGCTCGCGCACGCGCATCTCTTTTTCTGATTCCGTCTTCCACACGAGGTAGCTTGCAAGCGTGCGTTTAAGGACTTCTTTGACTTTATCGTTGAATTCTTTGTTCTTCTCCTCGACGACTTGTGCGACATCATCCCCTTCTTTCACATACGTGCCAAAGAACAATTCCGGTAACGTGCCAAACCCGAGTTGTTGCGCCATCGTGTAGATGTTCGCTTGCTGTCGCGTGCCTCCTTGCACCATGTCCACCCATAATCCTTTGAGGGCAATATCGTCCGCTTGTCGTCCTTTTGCGGAACCATCATACAGTTTGAGACGTTCTCTGAGGATGCGAATCTCGCGCACGACTTGAAAGATTTCTTTCGTCATGCGGCCGATAATCGCGAGGTACTGGCTTGCCTTGTCCTGTTGGAGTCCCTTACGTTGCTCGGTGAGACCCCAGAAACTGGAGTTTTCTGACGCGGAGAACGTGTCGATGGTCTTGGTCATGTCGCTAAAACCGAAGTCTTGCGATGCGTGATTGTAGATCCAAAAGTACGTGTGCTCAAGTGACGCTTGCTGGCTCTCGTACACGAGGCGATAGCGGCGTTTCGGTTTTGGGAATCCCGTCTTGACGTACGCACCAAATGCGCCGATATTGTACTCTTCGGCAATCTCTTCGACGAAACCGGCTTTCTCGATGGCGCTTTGTTCCACCGGTTTCTCCTCACCTTTCTTTGGCTTGCCCATCTCGAGTCGGAAACCCGACAACGAGGTTTATAAGTATTTCGTCGAGAAAGAACACTACGTCGCGCGCCACAACACGACGACACTGCCGACCTGGTCGACGACCGTCGCGTGCACCGAGGAGGCGATACTCGCGGCCAATCCTTTGCGGTCCGCCTTCTTCACGTCTTCAGGGAGTGCCCCTTTGAGCATCTTGATCTTGATGAGTTGTTTGTCGGTTAGCTCACGGTTAATCAAGTCGATGATGCCCTGCGTGAGGCCGTTTTTACCGACGTTCACAATCGGGACGAGCAGCTTCGCTTTTGAGCGCAATTCTTTCGTGTGGGCGTCCATACCTGGTCCGAGACGTGCTTCCATTTAAATGCTCATCGTCAGCGTTAAGAATACTCCGGCAACCCCCTGTGTTATGATTCTCATTGTCAGCAGGACCTTCGTTGAACATCGTCTCATTACCGCGTTGTCGCGCCCCGACCCCTCGTGGGAACGCACCGATGGTACAGGATATGTGCTCTATACGAACGCCATGCACGCCGTGATGCCGGGATACGCGGTACAACTCACCATGCACACTGGGCGAAAAACCCGTCGCTATGAACTCGAGGTCTACGAAGGCGTGCCATACTCTTCGCATCTCGTGCTCGTATCAGGTTCATCACGTCTCGAGCAGGTCGTACGTGCAATTGACGAGACGGTGAACCTGGCACCTCACGATGACGCGGCGCTCTATCGACTGCTCACATCAATCAAACATCAGAAATAGTGTTGTGCGCAATCACTTCAGATGAATCTCAAGCACATCGCTGTCTTTGAGCTTGTGGTTGAGCATGAGTTTTTGCCCGTCGAACTTCGCGGACTTGCCCCATACGCGCGCGAACTTGAATTTCGCGACGAAATCCTTGTGCAATTTATCACACACAGAGCGAATTGTCCCGTTACGAAACATGATCATGGGCACGCCCATGTCCGCTTCTTTCCCGGGCTCCTTCATGTACACGCTCATAAGGTCCAGGCGGTCGTGAATAATGTCCTTTAACCCTTCAATGCCGTCGCCCGTGATTGCACTGACGAAAATGTCGGGTGCATAGCGTTCTGCAATATAATCGCGCTCTTCATCTGTGACGAGATCCGCTTTGTTACACACCACGACTGCGGGCATGTACTTCTTGTTGTCCTCGACGCAATCGATGAATTGGTCCACATCGATATCTTCACGAATCAACACGTCCGCGTTCGTGATGCGAAATTCCTTGAGGATGTCGACAACCGTTTCACGATCAATCTTGGTCAGCGTCAACGTCGTCGCCATCTTCACGCCGCCGCGGCTCGTCTTTTTGATGCGCACATCAGGACGGCGCTGGTTTAAGCGCACGCCGACACCAGCGGCTTCGCGACGTACGACATCGAGTTCATTGGGTCGCAGTGCGTCGATGACAATCATACAAAGGTCAGCGCTGCGGATGGTTGCGAGTACTTCTTTCCCACGACCGCGACCAGACGCGGCACCTTGCACGATACCGGGAACATCGAGGATTTGGATGCGTGCATGGCGGTGCTCAAGCGTGCCGGGAATGACTGTCAGTGTCGTAAACGCGTAGGACGCGGTCGCGGACTCCGTTCCGCACAGGCTGTTCAGAAGTGTGGATTTTCCCGTCGATGGAAACCCAAGTAAGATAACGGTCCCGTCACCAGTCTTTCGGACTTGGAACCCTTCTTTTGGGCCGCCACCGCCAGCGCGCGCTTCCGCTTTCTCGCGCAACTTCGCGATCTTCGCCTTCACCATCCCGATATGGTGCTGCGTCGCTTTGTTGTAGACCGTCTTTTTGATCTGCGCTTCGAGCTCCGCAATCTCCTCGTTGGGGTTGGCCATTACGCTCTTGAGAGATGCATGCGGCTTTTAAGCTTGGGGGTTGAGATTACTCGACACGGATGCGGTTTGCACGCTTCGTTCCTGTGGCGGTTTGTGGCGTGACGTACGTCTCATCCTGGTCGTGGGAAAACCCGTAGCCTTGGTATGCACCGCGGCCGCCATTCGGAAGTATATTGCCGACCGGAAAGCAGATGCGAGAACCGCGCGATATGAGCGCATCAAGAGATTCCTTGCGCTTATCACCGCCGTCGATAACGCTGATGGCGAGCGGTGCCTTCGTCTCCTCGCGTTGCGTCAGGAGGGTGTAACTCGTTGTTGGAACTTGTGTCTCAGGACTGTAGATGGCTTCTCCGCTCCAACCATCGTGCCCTACAACTTGACGAGGAACACGCACAGTGGTTGTTCCATGCAATTCTTCCTGGACTACGACACATACTGGCTGGTTGCTTTGCACAAATCGTTCTTTCGCTTTTTGCGTCTCGCGCTCCATGCTGCTATTGCACCCGCGTACACCGTATATCATGCCGCCGATTGCAAGAAGAACGAGTGCGCCACAGCCCACAATGCCTGATGTGTTGTTTCCCATACGTGTGGGGAGGTCATCGTCGGCTTTTATGTCTGTTGCCTTGAGGCCTGCCGTACGAATGTTTAAATATCCTCGACGCACGATGCGAAGAGAGGTCGAGGGTGGTGAGGGGTCAGACGTCACGGAGGGGAAGCTACTTCTTCGTGATCGACGCGTTCATCGCAACCATCTTAATCGTCAGCGCGCTTGTCCTCGTGTACGGCCGTCATGCAGTCATCCCGTCAAGTGAGCAGGCGTTCACTGCTGCTGAAGGGTTTCTCCTGTATCTCGAGAACACGAACATCGGTCAATTCGACGCGTTTGAGTCCCGCGCATGGATAGCGCAAGGGGTCATCAACGACACCAGTGTATCGCTTTTGTATCAGCTTGCGATGTTCAATGTGAGTGGTCGTAACGATGATGCACGCACGCTCGCAACGCTCGCGCTAGGTGCAGTCCCGCCACAGATCGGGGTCGATTTGCGTGTTGCGAATGCGAGCGTCGCGAACCGAAGCATAGAGACTGAAGCCGCGGCGGCATCGCTTGTGGTGATGAAACGCGTGGCCATTGTGCGCATCGCAAGTGGCGCGGTCGCGTCGCCGGTCGTCGTCGAGGTGCGTACGTGGCAATGAGGGGTCGTCGTGGTGTGGTCTTTACGCTCGTCGCGCTCATCCTCGTCGCGTATCTCCTCGCGACCGATCGGGTGAGTGACCGCTTCACGGTTGGCGGTTCGGACGCGGCGATTGCAGCTACGCGCGTGAGTGTGCTTGACGCATATCTTGTTTCGTTTGAAGAACACGCGAGCGCGTCACTCGCGACCGCCGGGTATCTTGCGTTTGCGAACCTCTCCAAAAGCGTATACTTGAATGGCACGTACGTCGATGATATTAACAAAACGCTCTCCAATTGTATTCTCACCGACCGTATCGTACTCGCTGGTGTTACGCACCACTGCTTGCCGAACGCGACGTTGGTGAACCATTCCCTTAACGCCTTGACGGATATTGGCGCACGAGAGCTCGGTGTGACCACCACGTACGTCTTGCACAACGTCACGGTTACGGAGACACGGCCGTTTGAGGTCGTGATGCACTTGGAGCTCTCGTATAATATTACGGACGCATTCGGGTCGTTTCGTCGCGAGCATCGTAACGTGACGGCAACGATTGATTTACGTGGCGTCGAGGATCCGGTGTATGCGCGTTTGCGGAACATGACGGTCATCAACGAACCAGCGGCGACGCACGCGTTCGTTCAAACTCCGTGGTTACGCTTTGCGCTCAACATCAGCTCGTTTGGGGATATTTACTTGAACCACACGTACGTCGCGTACCTTGGGCAGTCTCCAAGCATTCTGCAACGTTACCGTGGGCAGTTGTCGTCGGTGAGTGTGTGTTGTGGTATCGAGAGCGTTGTGAATCGCAGTTCCCTTGTCGCGCCCACGGCGGCTGTGTACATGAACTTCTCGCTTATCGATCATCAGCTTGCGCGTCACGTCACCGGTGATCTTGCGGAGTATGGTTGTGTGGAGAATCAGGTGCGGGCGTTCGAGGAGCCGGGCACAGGGACAGGAACGGTCGTGATGGAGACGCAACGTTTCGATAACGTGTACAACCTTACCGGTGTGCAGTTGTCACAATGCCAATGGTCCTAAAAATGCACACAAACAGTATTTCTCGACGATAACTCAACGTCCACCACTTGCGGGTGATGAAGAACCTTTAAATACGCCCCGTCGTCGGTTCGCGTGCAATGGGTGAGGAGATGATCACGACGGGGGTAGATGAACTCATCGCCTACCTGCGTGGCAAGGACCGCGTTGCGCTCCAAGATGCGGCGACCGTCCTTGGATTGCCCATGGACACGCTCCAAGCGTGGGTGGATTTTCTTGTCGAAGAGAAGATTCTCGGTCTTGAGTACCGCTTCACAAAACCGTTTGTGTACTTGAATCGGGATTCTGTCGATGCGGGCGTACCGCACGAGCGCGCGTTGACCCTCCAAGAGATGCGCGCGCTGTTTGTCGAGCACGCGCGATCGAAACGTATCCCCGACGAGAAAATCGTTGGGTTATGGCGTGCACATGTCGTGGACGCACTCGACGGGAAACGGACGTATTTCATCGATCAAGCGATGCGCCGTTCACTCCCCGACCCTGAGCACGCGTGGCAAACCTACCGTGAGGATCTCCTTGTGAGGTGCACGCGTGGCTGATGCGCTCCTTGACGCGTTTATCGAGACGGACGTGCTGCGGTGGCTTGAGAGTCAGACCGCACCCATTGAGGATGCACCAAAACCCTTGTCGGGCGTGCCGATGTTCTTTCTTACCCGCGATTACGAACGTGAGCTGAATGAAGCGCTCGATGCGGATGAGATCACCCGAGCGAAGCATATCTTGCATGACCTCAAAGACCGCTTCGATGAGGCACCTGACGGCACGGCAGAAAAGAATCAGATTAAGTCCATCCTCATCTCTCTTTACGAGCAATTCCGCATGCGCCTCGAGCGCGATGATGAGCAAGATCGTGCAGACGTCGAAATCTCTCGTTTGATGCGCTCGTGGGGCATCCAACCTATCGAGGGGGTCCAGGACGCGGCCGATGTGGCGGTGGTAACCGCTCCTACTCCTGTCCGACCACACAAGGAGACGCAACGTCGTGACGACGCGTCGGTTGCGCCAGTTGCGCCGGTTGTGGCTGAGGCGGCCCCTGTCGTAGCGCCCGCGATAGACCCGCGTGCACGACGGTTGCAAAACGCACGCGTCGCTCGTGCTCGTGACTTGCTTGATGCGGTGGACCACGATCTTACGGTTGGCGATGTGCGCGCGGCAGCGACCGGGTATCGCGCAACGCGACGCGAAGTGCTTGGGATTGATGGTGGTGTGCCGGACGATGTCGCTCGACGGTTACTCACGACGTTTGAGCGCGTACGTGATGCGTTGCATACGGCATCATCCACACGACGGCACTTGCATATCGCGCCACCGCCAGTGATGCCTGTTGTGTCCACGCCTGTTGTTGCACCTGCGTCTGTTGCTGTACCCATGCCACTCCCCGAAGCACCGTCGTCTGCGCCACAGCCGGTGCTTGCGCCCACGCCTGACGTACCAGCACCGTCAGACGCATCGCGTGCGGTTCCTCCCACTCCTGTTCCTCCGATGGCTCCGGTCTTGCCATCCTCTCCCATTGCACCGGCCGCATTGCCGCCATTACCGTATGCTGCCACGCCGTCCACCGCCGATATCGCTTCGTTCGACCAAGCAATCATCAGCATGCTTGAGACGAGGAAACACGAGCTCGACGCGGCCGTTGAGCGTCATGACATGATGCTCGCGATGCGCATCTATGACGGTATGCGAACCGCTGCACTCCACCTGCGCGATGCTGATCGACAATCTGATGTTGCGCGCAAGCTGCGTCTTTTGCATGAGTTGCTTGCACGCTTACGACACTCCACGCACGATGACCGTGGCTTGTCAGGACGGGTGCCGTGAGCAATGGTAAGCGCTGAGACGTTCAAGACGGGAGCGACCGAACTCCTCTCTTTGGGTGCGGGTAAAGAGCGTCGCGTACTGGACCGCTACACTTTGGAAATCAACAGCATCGTCATCGATGTGAAGGTCGCGGAAATCGAGGATGAGTCCGTGCCGTTCTATGTCATCTCTATCGCGAACATCAGTCCGACCACGCGCATCGTGCTTGAGAAGATTCGCCAAGAGTTCGTGAGTCACATGAACTTAGCCGACTTACAATCGTTTGAGAACGCAGATAACATCGCACGTATCAAAGAAGAGTTCCGCGTCGAAATTCGTCGACTCATCACGAAATACTTTCCCAACACCGATGAGCGAACCCTCAACATGCTCGTGAACTACTTGCTTGAGGAGAATTTGGGGTTGGGCAAGATCGATGTCCTCCTCTCTGACCCTCGTTTGGAAGAAGTGATTATCAACAGCCACAAGGAACCGGTGTGGGTCTATCACCGCAAGCACGGGTGGCTCAAAACAAATGTCGTCATCCCGACCGAAGCGCGCATCCGGCATTTCGCGACGATCATCGGCCGTGACGTCGGAAAGGAGATTACGAATCTGAATCCTTTGATGGATGCACACCTCATGTCCGGCGACCGTGTCAACGCCACACTCTCTCCAATTTCAAGTCGCGGCAATACTATCACCATCCGTAAGTTCGCCGAAGACCCCTGGACCATCACGAAATTTATTTCCGAAGGCACGACAGGTATCGAGGCGGCCGCACTCATCTGGCTTGCTATCCAAAACGAGCTCTCCGTTCTCATTGCAGGAGGTACGGGTTCGGGAAAGACGTCGATGCTCAATGTCGTTTCGAACTTCTTCCCACCCAATCAACGCATCGTTTCCATTGAAGATACGCGTGAACTCACCCTGCCGCAAAACTTGCACTGGGTCCCGATGGAGACCAGACTTGCGAACCCAGAAGGGAAAGGGGCAGTGTCCATGCTTGATTTGCTCGTGAACGCACTCCGTATGCGACCAGATCGTATCCTCGTCGGAGAAATCCGTCGTAAAGAAGAAGCGGAAGTCTTGCTTGAAGCAATGCACACGGGCCACTCCGTGTACGCGACGATTCACGCGAACGACGCGGAAGAGACCGTCACACGACTGACCAACGCACCCATCGGCATCCCCAAAGCGATGATCTCTTCACTCTCCCTCATCTTGGTGCAAAACCGTAACCGCCGTAACGGCAAGCGTCGCACGTTTCAGGTCGCAGAGATCACACCAACCGGTGACCCGCGTGTGCTTTTACGCTACAATCCCCAGACGGATCGCACAGAGAAAGTCGCAGATTCCATCCACGTCTATGACCGCATCACCCTCTACACCGGCATGGACCGCAAGGCGATTGAGGCGGATCTCGCGCAAAAGGTGAAGGTCTTGCGTTGGCTCGTGGACCAGAAGATCCACAACGTCAACGACATCGGCCTCAAACTCGCACAGTACTACCGCGATGACTTGAAGGTGGAGTAGTCGCGATGGCGTTTTTCCAGGAGCTCGCAAGCAAATACCCGACCCTGAAGCGTCGTCTTATCATCGCGCGTATCGAGAAGACCCCTGAGGCGTACGTGCGCGCGAACGTGATCAGTACTGCGATGCTCACGGCAATCATCGGTTTTGGCACGGTTCTTTTCGTGCTGGGACTTGAACTTCCCCTTCTCACCATTCCCATCGTGATGCTCATTGCGGGGTTCGGCCTGTTTCAGCTCATGATGCGCGTGGTGGATGTACAGATTCGTAAACGCGCGCGTGAGGTTGATCGTGATGTGCTGTTTGCGGGCCGGTTTTTGCTCATTAAGCTCAACAGTGGCAAGCCACTTATCACCGCTATCATCGAGGCATCTAACAGTTACGGTGTCGCATCGCACACGTTTAAGGATATCGCGCGCGACATTGAATTGGGCACACCGCTTGAAGGTGCGCTTGAGAAAGCGAGTCGGTACAGTGCGTCAGAAAAGATGCGTCGCATTTTGTTTCAGATCTCAAACGCGCTTTCCATCGGTGTCGATGTTACGAATTTTCTTGAAGCAATTCTTGATGAGATCGCGGCTGATCAGTTGATTGAAATTCAAAAGTACGGTCGTACACTCTCGAGTATCACGATGTTCTACATGCTCCTCGCGATTATCTTGCCCTCATTAGGTATCACGATGTTCATCACGGTCGTGTCGCTTGTGAGTATCCCGGTCACGTTTAGTCTGTTAGGAACGTTCTTGTTCTTTTTGATTGTCGTCGAGTTCGCATTCATCTCGGTCTTCCGCTCCATCCGACCGAACGTCCACATCTAGGTGCACACCAATGGCTGACAACGTTCTTGCAATCGTCGGAAGGGCCATCATCCCAAAAAAAGTCCGCCCAGACCTGCGCTTGTATCTTTTGAAAGCGGGGTATGTGGATGTGCCGTTCGCGATGTTCGGCGTCCTCTTTTTTGCGAACTCGTTACTTGCGTATCTCGTGTATATCGGGTACTTTTACGCGAGCATCAAGGAAGCGGCGTACGGAGTTTTCACGTCGGGTTTCGTGAGCTTCATCGCGTTCGCAACGATGATGTTTTTGTTATTATTTAGCACGTCAGTCGTGCTGTACTTCATTTGGAACATCCGTATCTACAACCGCACGAAAGAGATGGAATTTCTCTTGCCTGATTACCTCACGCTTGTCTCGACGAACCTTAAGGGCGGTATGAGTTTTGAGAACGCGCTGTGGAATGCGATTAAGCCAGAGTTCGGAATCCTTGCGAACGAAGTGGGGTTGGTGAGTAAGCGTGTCATGACGGGGAACCAAGTGACGGAAGCGCTTGTCGAGTTCAGCATGAAGTATGACTCGCCGACACTCCGTCGTACTGTGCAATTGATCATCGGGGAAATTGAGAGCGGCGGTCGTATCGTTGAGACTATCGATCGCATCATCCGCGATATGAAAAAAACGGAGATGCTCAAGCGTGAGATGGCTGCGAGTACCGTGACGTTCATGATCTTCATCGGCTCGCTTGTCGTCTTCATCTGCCCCGTGCTCTTTGCGTTGTCGTTACAACTCTTCACCATTACGAGTGGTTTCTTGGGAACGCTTGCGGGACAAGCGACCAGCGGCAGCACGGGGATGTCGGTGAGCGCGCCAAAACTTGACCAAGGCGATTTCCGACTCTTCAGTGTCCTTGCGATCTCCATTATCAGCATCTTCTCGAGTGCCATCATTAGTATCATCGAGAAAGGGAATGTACGCGGCGGCGTGAAGTACATGCCAATGTTCCTGATTACTGCTCTGACGATTTACTTCCTCGCGACGGCCGTGTTCGGGTCGTTGTTTGGCGGTATCGCGATTGGGGGATGAGCAAACCTTTATAAACTTCCGTCGACGGAAAAACCCTCATATGGTTACCACAAATAATCGGTTGCGTCCTGTCCATCACCGGTTTGCGATTCTTGGGTTGAGCTTGCTGGTGTTCATCATTGGCACGTTCACCGGCTCCTGGCTGCGTCGTGTCGCGGGCGAGCCGACTCTGATGGTGTTGCTGTTTGGTATGGTGCTCTTAGGTGTTGCACTTTTGATTGCGCTCTTCGTGCAAGTCGTGCACCTGCGTGAGGATCACGCGCTCGCTCGCGCATCGGTGCGCAAAGGAGGCCTCCGATGACACACTCCCGTAAAGCACAAGCAGCGATGGAATTCCTCATGACCTACGGCTGGGCCATCATGGTCATCTTGGTTATGATTGGCGCTTTAGCGTACTTTGGGGTGTTTAACGCCGGCGATCTCTTGCCGGAGAAGTGCGTCTTCACGACCGGCTTCACCTGCCGTGATTTTACCGCGTATCACAACGGTGGCGATCTGCAAGTCCTCTTTTTGCTTGAGAACGGTTTAGGAACATCAGTACGTATTGTATCCGCACCCAGCATCACGGTGAGTGGTGTTTCTGCCACGTGCACGAATGGTTCAGCGTTTCCCATAACTATCGGTTCAGGTGAGACGCGTACATTCGCATGCACAGACGTAGATAATGGTCTTGGTGCGGGTACGAGTCTTGGGGTGGGCCAGCGCGTGAAGGCAAGTATCTCGCTCAACTACACGGAGATAACTGGCGTGTTCCCGCATCCGGTCTCGGGCGAAATCCAAACGAAGATTCAGTGAGGCGCATCGCGATGATTCATTCCGCTGAACGCAAGGGCCAAGCGGCGATGGAGTTCTTGATGACCTATGGGTGGGCCATGATGGTCATCCTGGTCATGATCGGTGCTTTAGCGTACTTCGGCGTCTTGAATCCGACATTGCTCGTGCCGGACCGTTGCATTTCTTCATCTGATTTTTCTTGCATTGATTACGAAGTGCTGGCTCCCGCAGAGAAGGTACCTGTCGTCTCAGTCGTCTTAGGCAACGGTGTTGGTCGCACCATCTATTTTGAGCAAGTGACGTGCGAGCACAACGGCCAGTCCGTGCCCGGGTCAGCGGTCGACCGAGGTTCAGGCACCATCATTGCTGTTGGTGACGCGTGGTCGCCGCGCGAGGAAATCATTGCCTCATGCGATATGCCCTCGCTCGCAGGGTTCGCGGGGCAAAAGGCACGTCTGACTGTGCTCGTCGCGTACCGTCGAAGTGCGGAAGGATTCATCCACGAAGGCACCGCTGATGTGACGAGCGGGGTGAAAGGATGAAACGACGCGCACAGGCAGCGCTTGAATACCTCATGACGTACGGGTGGGGTCTTATCGCCATCCTCGTCGTGATTGGTGGGTTATCCTATTTCGGCATGTTTGAGCCATCGCGGTATCTTCCTGATCACTGTTCTTTTGGCGCGCAATTGCAGTGCAATGATTACCAGGTCGTTGCAAGCGATGGGTCGAATGGCGGTATCGTCTACTTACGGTTGCGCAACGGCTTTGGTGACGGCATCACGATCACGAATGCATACGTCGGTGACGTGCAGACGAAGTTCGATGTGGAAGCGGACGGTTCGTTTGATATCGTTGCGGGCAATGTTTCAAGCATTTTCATCGTGGTCTTACCCGTAGACGTGATAACGGTCGCCGAAGATGATCGTCAACCATTGTCCCTCACGCTCGAGTTCCAACGCACGTCGCCGGCTGGGCCAAAGCATAATGTCTCAGGCGAGCTCTTTGGGACGTCGATTGCACAAGATGATGGCATGGTTGAGACGCCGCCAATCGACCCTCCAGAAGAGAAGTAACGTGCTGCCGGTCGTAAGTTATTTAAACTCACGTGAGGCCCTATAGCGTATTCTGCCTGTATTCTCGTCGGGCTTCGGCGAGGACCAACAGGCGGTCAAGAGCGAAAGAATCGTGGTGTACCACCACGCATACACTCGGGGTGTCTCGTGCTTCCCATACAAAACACTGTCTTCACACCAGCAATGGCAGAGCGTGAGCTCTCAACTGACGGCAAAAGCGACCGCCTCAAGACGGGCACGACCACCCTCGGCCTCGTGTGTAAGGACGGTATTGTTCTCGCTGCTGATAAGCGTGCGACCGCGGGCAATATGATCGCAGACAAGCGCACCCAGAAGGTCCGCCCTGCGGCCCCGCACATCATGATTACGACTGCAGGAAGTGTGAGCGACCTGCAACTCTTGCACAAGTACCTTGTTGCGGAATTGAAGATCAAGGCGATGCGTTCGCACGGCAAGGAAGCGACCGTCGGCGAAGCGGCAAACCTGCTTGCGGGTTGGACGTACCACCTCGCGCGCTCGAGCTGGGGTGTCGTGCATTTCCTCGTGGGCGGCTACGATGACGCGCCGAAGTTGTACGATGTGTACCCGGATGGTTCTATCATGGATCACGATATGTTCGTCACCAGCGGCTCTGGTAGCGTCTTCGCGCTGGGCGTCCTTGAGAACAAGTTCAAAAAAGGCATGTCGGTCGATGAGGGTGTGAAGCTCGCGGTGCAGGCTATGAACGCTGCACTCGCGCGTGACAGCGCGTCGGGAAACGGTATCGACGTGTATGTGATTGACAAGGCGGGCTATCGCATGGTCATCTCCAAGGACGTCGAGAGCACCGTCGACGCATGAACTGATTCTTTTCTTCTTCATCTCATGTATTGGCTTTGACTTTATGGCAACAACGGAAATCATCAAGGAGATTCTCAAGCACGTCCCGACGGACAAGGTCTCTGATGTCGCGTTTGAAGCAGCGAACATCATTCTTTACACGAAGGATAAGAAGTGGCTCTTTGATGATGAAGGCACCGTGCGTAACGCGGTGCAAGCGGTCAAAAAACGTATTGAGTTACGTCCCGACCCGTCGATTTGCATGAAGCAAGAAGACGCGATCGCAGAGATGAAGCGCATTCTCACCGACGAGAGCGGCATTGATGAGATTCTTTTTGAGCCTCAGCGCAGTATCGCGTACATCGAGTGCGAGAACCCTGGTGTGGGAATGGCGAACCGTGGTGCGCTCTTGCAGCAAGTGCGCCGCGAGACGTTTTGGGTTCC
>Ga0154020_10002573_pt1 | contig 22068 bp, 10 predicted proteins | sample Klosneuvirus_201_FD_109709 | JGI IMG/M metagenome (GOLD analysis project Ga0154020, IMG submission 109709) | Active sludge microbial communities from wastewater, Klosterneuburg, Austria - Klosneuvirus_20160825_MG | ecosystem: Engineered > WWTP > Aerobic digester > Activated sludge | place...
AAATTTATGTATACTTGTAAGCATCATATATGCTACAAAGTAAGAAAAATAAATCCAAACCATGGTGGATAGCGCTAAAACTGCTCATTGCAGCGGCTGCACTGGGATTTATTTATGTACGTGTTATCGAAAAGGAAAATGCCAATGACTGGTGGACAGGCGCCGGGAAATCCTTAAGGGAGGCAGATCATATAGGTTGGTTTTTACTAGTTCTTCTTTTAATGTTTCTCAATTGGTCTATAGAGGCATTGAAATGGAAAATGATCATGAAGAAACTTGAAACGATAAGTTTTTGGAGATCGCTTGAAGCAATTTTCTCCGGCATTACCATAAGTTTTTTCACTCCCAACAGGATTGGTGAATATGCAGGCCGGGTTTTTCACCTTGAAAAAGCAGATAGAATAGAAGCTACCCTGCTGACGGTTTTGGAAAATTTTAGTCAGCTTATCATCACTCTGGTATTTGGCGCTCTGGCATCGGTAGTTTATATGGAGCTTTATAGTTCTATTCCGCCACATCTTGAAAAGGCGATAGTCGTATTGCTGATAGCGGTTGCAATAGCAGCACTCTTATTCTTTTTTAATGCATCTCTCCTTGAAACAGTTTTCCGAAAATTAAAATTACCTGATAACTGGAGAAATTATCTCAAAGTATTCTCGCTCTATTCAAATATTGATTTGTTAAAAGTGCTCATGCTTGCCATGTTGAGATATTTTATTTTCTCCGGACAATTTTACATTCTGCTATGGATTTTTGGTGTTGAGTTGCCATATGCTGCAGCCATGATTTTAATTGCTGTCACATACCTGGTTATGTCAGTCGTACCTACTTTCGCTCTTACAGAATTGGGCGTAAGAGGGGCTGTTGCAACCTTCTTTTTTAGTGCCGTCACGGGAAATTTGCCGGGTGTCATCAATGCAAGCTTTAGTTTGTGGCTGATAAACCTTGCCGCTCCGGCCTTGTTGGGAATCTTTTTTGTTTTTGAATTTAAATTTGCAAGACGAAAAGGATGATAAATTATATCAATCTAATTTTACTTCTGCTCGCATGTGGCTTTTCAGCTTTTTTATTTTGGTGCTATCTTTCATGGAGGCGTATTTCTGAAGTATCCTCAGAAGGCTCATTTCCTCCGACTAAACTTAGTGTAATTATCGCTGCCCGAAATGAGGAGAAAAATATTATCAAATGCCTGGAGGCTTTATGTAATCAGGATTTCCCTGATCAGCTGGTGGAAATAATTTTGGTTAATGATCATTCAAGCGATAAGACTGCCGAGCTAACCAAGAATTTTATTAATGAGCATTCCTCAAGATTAATTAAGCTGCTTTCTCTGCCTGTTGGCGATGGCGGCTCCAAGAAGGATGCCTTAACTCTCGGAATTTCTGCCGCAACCAATGACTTCATTCTGATCACCGATGCCGATTGTCTTGTTCCGCCGACATGGTTGAGCTCCATGATGGGATTTTTCCTCCATAATAATGCTCAGTTTCTTGCCGGCCCTGTTTCGATTAATTCGGAGAAGTCCTTGTTCGCGAAAATTCAGAGCCTCGAATTTATGGGACTCGTTGGAATTTCAGCTGCCGGAATCAGCAGAAAGAAGCCAATCATGTGTAATGGTGCAAATCTGATGTTCAGTAAAAAAGTGTTTGAAGAGGTCAAGGGCTTCGATGCACCGGAACATTTCGCCAGCGGGGACGACACGCAACTATTAATCAAAATCTCAAAGCTGTATCCTGAAGCTGTGTATTTCTTAAAGGATAAAGGTGCCATTGTTCGAACTGAGGGAGCAAAGGGCCGGAATGATTTTTTGCAACAACGAAAAAGATGGGCCGGAAAAATTCCCTTTGCATTAAGTGCATTCACCGTATCAATCGCCGTACTGGCATGGTTCACTCATGCTTTTTTGGTCCTTTCCTTAATACTGGGAGTCATTTATGGCCTGAGCCCTTATTTTGTCGCTTCCTTGGGTTTGATCTTTACTTGTGAATATCTTTTGTTGAAGTCCATGGCAAGTTTCTTCAATAAGCACTCTGTTTTAAAGTTAATTTTACCCATGCAATTGTTCTATTGGATTTACATTGTATTAATTGGCGCTATTGCTCCGTTAAGTAAGTTTCAGTGGAAAGGCCGTATCAGACGTTGATAAAATGAAAAGTGAATCTCCCGGTAAGAAAATATGGAAACGGTTTCGACGAAATCGATTGTCTTTGCTTGGAATGATTTTGATTCTTGCTGCCATATTTATTTCCTTTTTCTGCTACCTTTTTATTCCTGATAATACTCCTTATGCAAATCGGATGAGTCTTGCTCTGGCAAATCTTTCGCCCGGCTATGAGGTTCGTTTTATAAAATTGAAAAAACAGAATGCAGAAGCAGAAGCTTCTTTTTTGTCAAGAGTTTTTGAAGGGGTAAAAGACACCTATTCATTTATTCCTGTTACAGAATTCAGATTTGAGAATTCAACTTTGTTCTACAATGAATTCATGGGACCCGGTTCTGCCTCTATGCCCGATCAAAAAATCAGCCTTCCGGAAGCTCTTTACGTTTTAAAAACAGGGGAGAAGCAAAGCGAATCTTCAACCGGAGTGAGTTTTATGCTTTCCTCAGGTGAAGTAGAGAATTCAACCTTGGATAACCTACAGCTAGAGTTTACTAAAGATAATATTGTCACGAAGAAATTCTGGCTCGGTACCGATCGATTTGGTCGTGATCTTCTGAGCCGGTTACTTGCAGGGACAAGGGTGACATTTGGTGTAGGCTTAATAGCGGTAATCATATCGCTCTTTGTTGGAACATTATTAGGCTCTCTTGCCGGGTTCTTCAGAGGTAAAGTTGATCAAGCAGTCGTCTGGCTAATAAACGTGGTATGGTCCATTCCCACGCTCTTACTGGTCATTGCAATCACCTTGGTTTTAGGAAAAGGTTTTGAGCAGGTTTTTATTGCCGTAGGTCTTACCATGTGGGTTGATGTTGCACGAATTGTGCGTGGACAATTATTCAGTGTACGTGAACTGGAATTTGTTTCTGCCGGTAAGGCGCTTGGATTTTCCGCGACCAGAATCGTGAGTCGCCACATGTTGCCAAATATTATGGGACCGGTTCTGGTCATTGCTGCGGCCAATTTCTCCACGGCAATTTTATTGGAAGCCGGACTCAGTTTTCTTGGTATTGGAGCACAGCCGCCAACTCCATCCTGGGGTGCCATGATTAAGGAAAACTATGGATATATAATTATTCCCGGCTCGGCTCATCTGGCAATTTTTCCCGGCTTGGCCATTATGCTCCTCACCATGGCATTTACATTTGTTGCCAATGGACTGCGTGACGCCATGGATTCACGTACGCAATTCACCATTTCCGGGTGATAGCTATCGTATAATCCATTTGTTCAAAACCTTCTTTCCTAAATATGAAAAACATAGGCAATTCTTGATAATTCTTTCCTTGCCAAAACGACTGATATTTTTATCTTTACAATTCTGGTTTCGCCGAGAATAATTTCATTTCCATTAACTATCCATGCCTACGTTTTCACATCTGCACGTCCATACCCAATTCTCATTACTTGACGGTGCTGCTGACATATCCCGCCTTTATAAAAAAGCTGTTGAAGATAAAATGCCTGCCCTGGCTATCACTGATCATGGCAATATGTTCGGTGTTTTCAAATTTGTTGCCGAAGCAGGCAAACATAATACAAAGGAAAATCCAAATGTTATTAAACCGATTGTCGGTTGTGAGTTTTATCTTGTAGAGGACCGCCACAAAAGACAGTTTACCAAAGAGGATAAAGACAAACGTTACCACCAGTTATTTCTTGCTAAGAATTCAGAGGGCTATAGCAACCTTGTCAAGCTCTGCTCGCTTGGCTACATCGATGGATTGTATGGGAAATATCCGCGGATCGATAAGGAGCTTGTTCTCAAATATCATAAAGGACTTATTGCTACTACCTGTTGTCTCGGTGCCTCAGTGCCAAGATTTATCATAGATAAAGGTGAGACAGAAGCCGAGAAGGAATTCAAGTGGTGGTTGGATTTGTTCGGGGAAGATTATTATATCGAACTGCAACGCCATGATATTCCCGAGCAGAACAAAGTGAATGCCGTTCTCCTTAAATGGGCTGTCAAGTATAATGTCAAAGTAATTGCCTCTAACGATTCCCATTATGTGAATCAAGAGGATTTCAATGCGCATGATATTTTGCTTTGCATCAATACGGGAGAAAAACAAAGCACTCCAACCATGAAGGAGTTTTCTGCCGACGATGATTCGTCCCGCGGAAAACGATTTGCCTTTTATAATGATCAGTTTTATTTCAAGAAAACGGAAGAGATGTCTGTACTCTTTTCCGACCTTCCTGAAGCCATAGATAATACCAATGAAATTGTAGGCAAAATAGAGCCTCTGAAATTGAAGCAGGATATCCTGCTTCCGCACTTTTCACTTCCTGATAATTTCACTTCTCAGGATGATTACCTCTATCACCTCACCATGGAGGGAGCAAGAAAGCGCTATGTGGAAATCACTCCTGAAATTGAAGAGCGCCTCAACTTTGAACTTTTCACCATTAAGACAATGGGTTTTGCAGGATACTTCCTCATCGTTGCCGACTTTATAAAAGCGGGTCGTGATCTTGGAGTATTTGTCGGGCCGGGTCGTGGCTCTGCAGCAGGATCCGCTGTAGCATATTCAATTGGTATCACCAATATTGATCCCTTGAAGTATAATTTGCTCTTTGAGCGTTTCCTTAATCCGGATCGTAAGAGCATGCCCGATATCGATACAGACTTCGACGATGTAGGTCGTCAAAAGGTGATTGATTATGTCGTGGATAAGTATGGAAGAAATCAGGTTGCTCAAATTGTTACCTATGGTACCATGGCTGCCAAAATGAGCATCAAGGATGTTGCTCGCGTGATGGATCTTCCCTTACAGGATTCCAACATGCTCGCGAAGCATGTTCCTGATCGTCCGGGTATAGAATTAAACCGGGTGCTCAAAGCTCCGATCGACGGACCGAAAAGTTTACGCGAAAAAGAAAACCTCAACAGCGATGAAATTGAAGATGTAAGAAAACTCCGAAAGATATATGAAGGAAAAGATCTTGCTGCCAGTGTACTTCGCGAAGCCTTAATTCTTGAAGGATCTGTACGTAACACAGGTATACATGCTGCGGGTATAATCATTGCTCCGAAAGATCTCACAGATATTATTCCGGTGGCAACTTCAAAGGATACCGAGCTCCTCATTACGCAATATGATGGACGAGTTATCGAAGATGCCGGCGTAATCAAGATGGACTTTCTTGGTCTCAAAACACTTACCATCATTCGCGATTCACTTCGGTTAATTGAAGAAAATCACGGGGTAAAAATTGATATCGATACCATTCCACTTGATGATACTTTGACTCTGGAGCTTTATCAGAAAGGCGAAACGAACGGAACATTTCAGTTTGAGTCGAATGGGATGCAGAAATATTTAAAAGATCTGCGCCCCGATAAGTTCGAAGACCTTATTGCGATGAACGCTTTGTTCCGTCCTGGTCCCTTAGAATATATTCCTGATTTTATTGCGCGAAAAAACGGGAAACAAAAAGTTACTTACGATCTCGCGGCCCAGGAAGAATTCCTTCAGGAAACCTATGGAATTACCGTGTATCAGGAGCAGGTGATGTTGCTCTCGCAGAAGCTGGCCAACTTCACCAAAGGTGATGCTGACACCCTCCGTAAAGCGATGGGTAAAAAGCAAAAGGAAGTTTTGGATAAAATGAAATCCAAATTTGTGGAAGGCTGCAAATCTAATGGCCATGATCCTAAAGTTTGCGAGAAAATCTGGACAGACTGGGAAGCTTTTGCTTCCTACGCATTTAATAAATCACATTCTACCTGCTATGCATTCGTTGCATTTCAGACTGCGTACCTTAAGTCGCATTATCCGGCGGAATACATGTCCTCCGTGCTCACGCATAACCTGAGTAATATTGATAAGATTACGTTCTTCATGGAAGAGTGCAGGAGGATGAATCTTCCTGTTCTCGGACCTGATGTCAATGAAAGTGTTTATGACTTTGCTGTGAACACAAAAGGGCAGATTCGTTTTGGATTGGGTGCCATCAAAGGGGTGGGGGAAAATGCTGTTATAGCACTTATCTCAGAAAGAAAAGAGAATGGCCCTTATACAAGTATTTTTGATTTGACACGAAGAATCAGCTCAAAAGGGGTTAATAAAAAATGTCTCGAGAGTCTGGCACAGTCCGGTGCCTTTGATTGCTTCGAAGGGATTCACAGAGCCCAGTATCTTGAAGGAGATTCAAAAGATCCGATGACAGGAATAGAGCGAGCCATTCGTTTTGGAAATGCAATCTCAAACCAACAATCTTCCATGCAGAATTCTTTGTTCGGGGAAGATACGCAGGATCATATAACAGTTCCCAACCTCGCTGATTGCGAACCCTGGGGTGCTATTGAGAAATTGAAGAAGGAGAAAGAAGTGATTGGTTTTTATATTTCCGGACATCCCCTGGATGATTACCGTTTCGAAATAAAAACATTCTGCTCTCACAGCGTTGATCAATTGACAGATCCGGATAAATTGAAAAACAAAGAAGTCACGCTTGCAGGAATTCTGACAGAAGTGAATCACCGTATGAGTAAAATGGGAAAGCCATTTGCTACTTTTAGTATTGAAGATTTTACCGGTACCATCAGGATGGCTCTATTTGGAGAAGATTATTCCAACATGAAAGCATGCCTCATGGAGGGCTCTTTTGTTTATGTTAAAGCCAAGGTGCAGGCTCGCTTCAATTCTTCAGATCAGTTTGAAGTAAGGCCCAATACTATGTTCTATCTTTCCGATGTAAGCGATAAGCTTGCCCGAAGCCTTACGCTGAAAATGCCTTTGCAAAAGGTCTCAAAAGAGCTCCTGAACCAAATGACGGATCTCTTAAACAATTCCCCCGGCAACTGTGTTGTAAAGTTCAATGTAATCGACCAAAGCCAGAATTTGGGCGTTGAATTGCCTTCCAAACGTTTAAAAGTGCATATTAGTACAGGTCTTATTGACAGCCTGAACGCCTTGAACGGACTCGAATGCATTTTAAATTGAACAGACTGAAAAAATGTCAGATATTAGGCTTTGGGTCGGTTATTGCTTAAAGCAAGCTCACTAAATTTAATTTTACTAATTATTAGAATCTAAAAACATGGCAATTGAATTAACAGACGCGAATTTCGAAGAACTGGTATTAAAATCAGATAAACCCGTATTGGTTGATTTCTGGGCAGAATGGTGCGGACCATGCAGAATGGTCGGTCCTATCGTAGAAGAACTTGCAAAAGATTATGACGGAAAGGCTGTCATTGGAAAGGTCAATGTGGATAATAATCCTAACATCTCTACCAATTTTGGTATCCGTAATATTCCAACGCTACTCATCTTTAAAAATGGAGAAGTAGTCGACAAGCAGGTAGGTGCTGTTCCAAAGTCTGTTCTTGCAAATAAGCTGAACGCTCAGATGTCTTGATCTGAAGAATAATATACAGCCGGATGTTTGCGCATCCGGCTTTTTTTTTGAGATAATTTCGATTTTTTATCTTGTGCAGGTTACAACACTAATTCATGGAATGCGTCCGTTCAATAATTCGTACCTTTGAAATCAACATATTTTTGCATGCCAATTAATCAATCCGAAATACGTCAATTCAGTCACCTGGAACTGCTTGCAAAGCAAGTAGTCGAGGGTTTTATCACAGGCCTGCATAAAAGTCCATTCCACGGATTCTCAGTAGAGTTTGCTGAACACCGTTTATATAATACAGGTGAGTCAACAAAACATATCGATTGGAAATTATTCGGGCGTTCCGACAAGGTATTTGTTAAACGATATGAGGAAGAAACGAATCTCCGTTGTCAGTTGATTATTGATAATTCATCTTCCATGCATTTTCCGGATGAAAGCAAGAAGGGAATTCTAAACAAAATAAATTTCTCCGTGCATTGTGCCGCGGCACTTACACATCTCTTGAAAATGCAAAGAGATGCCGTTGGTTTAAGCATTTTTTCTGATCATGTTGAATTGAATACGAATGCCCGTTCCAATCCTGTTCATCACAAGATGATGTTTGCCGAAATGGAAAAACTGATTGCCGGCCCTGCCATTCAAACCGGTAAAATGACATCAGCTGCAGCTGCCTTACATCAGATTGCAGAGACCATTCATAAGCGTTCGTTGGTTATTATTTTTAGCGACATGATGGAAAGTTCGGAAAACCCTGATGAATTATTTGCCGCATTACAACATCTGAAGCATAACAAGCATGAAGTTATTCTCTTTCATGTGATCGATAAAAGCAAGGAAGAAGAATTCCGCTTCGATAATCGACCTTATCTTTTTATTGATGTGGAATCAGGTGAGGAAGTAAAGGTTCATTCGAATGAGATAAAGGAGACTTACGTGAAGGCGATGAGCGAGTATAAGAAAGAATTAAAATTGCGTTGCGCTCAATTTCGTATCGATTTTGTTGAGGCAGATATTCATGAAGGCTATCAACACGTGCTCCTCCCGTTTTTATTGAAGCGTGAAAAAATGCATTGAACATCAGTTTCGCAAGATCTTCCTCAGGTAAAGTATCTTTTATTAAATTGATTTGTTATTATGACTAAGGGAATCTTCCGTAAGACAGTTTATCTTTTTCCGCTCCTTGCCATTATTCTCTTTGCATTTTCTTCTTCTCCTGTACTAACCTCGGACCCATTAAGTCCTGAACAACATTTCAGAGAAAAATTAATCGACAAATCTCAGGCTCTCATAAGGATTATGAAAGAACTGGAAGAAGCTGCAAGCTCTAAGAAAAGCCTGAAGGAAAAGGAGAAACTGCGTTCGCTTTTTCTGTCATCGAGAGACAAATACAAGGAGATTGAAACTTTTATCATTCATTTTTTTCCGGGCGATGCCTTTGCCATCAACCAGCCGGATTTAGTCTATCCGGAAGAAGACGATGAAGTGTCAATAATGTTTGAGCCACATGGTTTCCAGGTTTTGGAAAGATTAATATTCACTGATTCATCGACGGAAGGCTTGAGTCAAACAAAATCTGAAATTGAATATATTCTGAAGTTGATAAAGAAGTGGCCTGATATGATGCAGAATTTCGAATTTCCTCCTCGTGAAATTTTCGAAGCTGCACAACTGGGAATGATCAGAATTTATATGTTTGGCCTCACTAATATCGAAACTCCCCATTGCAAAAATGCCTTTCCGGAAGCCTATGCTTACACTTCCTCCCTTCAGGAACTACTTTCTGAAATGTATGTCTCTGACTCCATGTGGGTAGAATCCTTACAACGTGAATTATACCCGAAGTTTGATGCGTTGAAACATGAGTTGAAAACAGAGTCGAAAAAGGTGCAGCCCGATTATTTCAATTTGTATTCCAATTATTATATCCCTGCTTCGGAAGTTTTGGTTAAGGCTCGTCATTTTCTTGTTCCTGATAATTTTTTTAATACAACTGCAATAAATCTGGAAGCACGCTCTATTTTCGATCCCGGTTCGTTCAATACTTATTTCTTCGTGCCCGGGAAAATAGTGGGTAGCCAGAAGGAGGTCACTGAACTGGGCAGGACCTTGTTTTTTGATCCCGCCCTATCATCAAATAATGAGCGGGCTTGTGGATCTTGTCATAAACCTGATCTGGCATTTACGGATGGTTTGCCTGTGAGTCGCTCTTTCGAAAAGCAATCTATGTTGGAACGAAATGCTCCCGGATTGATTAATGCTGTTTTGCAAAAAAAACTATTTCATGATGGTCGTTCTTTCTCCTTCGAGAATCAGGCAAGCGAAGTTTTAAATAATCCTGATGAAATGCATGCCGATTTCGCCGCAGTTGCATTGAAACTCCGCGGTTCTTCTGAATATGTAAATTTATTTCGTCAAGCCTTTCGTGATACGCAGGATACCTTACTGACCGGGCGATCTATATTAATGGCTATTGCAGAATACGAACGATCACTGATCGCTTTGAATTCCCGATTCGACAAAACCATGCGTGGGCATGATGACTTAATGACTGAGGATGAAAAGCAAGGATTCAATTTGTACATGGGAAAGGCAAATTGTGCCTCATGCCATTTTATTCCCCTCTTCAATGGAACAGTTCCTCCTGAATATGTCGAAACAGAAATGGAGGTAATTGGTGTTCCTGGAAATGCTGATATCGATAATCCAATAAAAGATAAAGACCCGGGCCGGGAAGCAATTGTCCCTATGGAAATTTACCGGGGTGCCTTTAAGACCCCCGCTTTAAGGAATAGCGAACTTACGGCGCCTTACATGCATAATGGAGTTTTTCAAACGTTGGAAGAAGTCGTTGAATTTTATGACAGGGGAGGAGGCCGGGGGATTGGTCTCGAAACAACAAACCAAACAATGATTACGGATTCCCTTCACCTCAGCCCCAAAGAAAAAATGCAATTAGTGCTTTTTCTTAAAACACTCACAGATACCGTAAATACTACATTTCGGCCAACTAAACTTCCGCTTTTCGAGAATGATCCTGAATTAAATCAACGTCATGTTGGTGGGGAGTATTAATTAAATTTAGTGCAAACATCCTGTTTCCCGCTCCAGTATTGGCCTTCAGCTAGCCGCTTCTTCGCTAAATTTGTTCTTGTGAGGTACAAGTTTTAAACAATCACTATTTGATAAAATAAGTGAATTGGCTCTATCCCTTTGTTGATAAGGGTTTTAGCCGCTTTTCGGATTATTTCATTCACCACGCCCATTGGTTCATTGGTCAAATATTGGAGGCTAAATGAAGGTTCTTTTATACTTTTACATACACGAATCCGGATCCAACTCAGCTTTAACATTTTCTACTCATTTACATGAAGACATTTACACGAAAAATCCTGCTCGCGGGGTTTATTTTTATTTGGTTTTTTTCGATCAATTCTTCCGCACAGGTGCTGATCAATGAAATCTGTGCGTCTAACGTTTCCCTTGTACAGAATTCAAACGGAAAATATGATGATTGGATAGAACTTTACAATGCAGGCGGCTCATCAGTTAATTTATCAGGTTATGGTTTGACTGATGACAATACAAAACCCTATCGATTTACTTTTCCATCCTACACACTGGGTGCCGGCCAGCGAATGTTAATTTTTGCCTCTGACTCAAATAATACCTTGCTCATCAATCATTGGGAGATGGCAGTAAATGCACTCAGTAGTTGGAAGTATGCAGTTGGCAGTGGATCAATAGATACAAACTGGAGAAATAATTCATTCAGTGATGGCTCCTGGTCATCAGGGAACGGAGGTATTGGATTTGGCGATGGTGATGACGGCACAACTATTTCTGTGACTACATCTGTCTTCATGCGTAAAACTTTTACAGTTTCGGATACATCACAAATTCTGAAAGCCATCTTCTTCATGGATTATGACGATGGATTTGCTGCTTACCTTAATGGTGTTGAAATTGCCCGTGCTAACTTAGGCGTAGCCGGAACCCGTCCTGCATGGAATTCATTGGCTCCGGGTTCGCATGAAGCAATGATGTATCAGGGAGGACAGGCAGATTCTTTTTATGTTGATCCGGTTTTCCTTAAAACAATTCTTCGTCAAGGAACCAATGTCCTCTCTATAGAAACGCATAACAATACTGCAAGCTCGTCAGATATGTCTTCAATCCCCTACTTGATTTTTGGGATGCGAAGCAGCGGCATGACTTTTTCGAATCCACCTTCATGGTTCCATGCACCTTCAGTCGATTATTATAATGCAAATTTTAAATTAAGTAAAACCGGTGAAACTATTTACTTGAGGAATTCCGGAGGGACAATTATTGATCAGAAGACTTACAGTGCAATGGATATCGATAATTCATTTGGCCGCAAGCCTGATGGAAACTCTTCCTGGTGTTATTTTTCTACACCAACACCTGCTGCGTCAAATAATTCTTCTACCTGCTATACCGGTTATGCTTCAGCACCGGTCTTTTCCCTGGCAGGCGGTTATTATTCGTCTACAAGAAGCGTTACATTAAGCTCAAGTACACCCGGTGGCTCAATACGATATACGACCAACGGAAATGAACCTACAACCAGCTCAGCTTTATACTCGTCTACCATTACAATTTCAAGCACAAAATCTGTCCGGGCAAGGGTCTTTGCATCCGGCTATCTGCCAAGTCCGACCATAACCAATACTTATTTTATAAATGAGGATGTCAAGTTGCCGGTTTTCAGCATCACAACAGATTCGCTCAATTTGTGGGATTATAATACGGGTATTTATGTTCTTGGTCCGAATGCAGAAACAACTTCTCCATATTTTGGTGCAAATTTTTGGCAGGATTGGCTCAAGCCGGCTAGCATAGAATATTTCGACAAATCAAAAAACAGGGTTTTACGATTTGATGCAACGATTGAAATTTTTGGAAATTATTCAAGAGCAAAACCTCAGAAGAGTCTTGAAATTAAATTGAGCGATCGCTATGGAACAAGTGAAATTAATTACCCGTTAATACCTGACAAATCATTTATCACAGGATATGATAATGTGATTTTGCGGAATTCAGGTACCGACTGGAATGTTACTCACTTTCGTGATGCACTCATGGAGCGAATCATGAAGAATACGAATTGTGGATACCTGGCTGCTGAACCTGCTGTCATGTTTTTAAATGGTCAATTCTGGGGTGTCTTTACGATTCATGAGAAGCATGATGAAAATTGGATCCGACTTAATTACGGATTGAGCAAAAGTGAATTTGATTATTTGAGAGAGAGTGGATCCAGCGTGAGAGTTGAGAATGGATCTGATGCCACATTTTGGTCCATGTACAACTATGCCACCACTCAAAATGCCGGAACACAACAGTACTATGACTACATGAATTCCGTATTGGATATTAAAAATTATACGGATTATTTTGTGGCAGAAACTTATTATAACAACGGAGACTGGATTGGTGAATGGACGAACAATATAAAAATGTGGAGGCCTAATGCCCCGGGTTCCAAGTGGCGCTATCTGCTTTATGACACAGATTATGGTTTTGGCCTAAAAGGAAGTGTGAATGATAACCGTTTAGAATCGGCACGAAACCCTATCGAGTTTAGTCACTCCTCAGAGATGTTTGATGCCATGCTCGGTAATCCAACCTTCAAGAGATATTTCATTAACCGTTATGCCGATTTGATCAACACCATTTACCTGCCTACGAATGTAGACAAGGTAGTGCACCAGTTTCAGGATTCAATGGCCTTTGACATGGTTGGACATTTTGCAAAATGGGGTAGCAATACTTCTTCATGGCAATCCAATATTAATAGTCTGATGAGCTTCGTGAACGCCAGGCCAACCATTGTGCGTGACTTTATTCGCTCCGGATTTGGTCTGACTTCTAAAGTTACCTTAACGCTGCAAACTTCTCCGGCCGGTTCCGGTAGAATTGAGATTAGCACGATAACACCAACTAGCTATCCATGGAGTGGAGTTTATTTTAACGGAAATCCTGTTACGCTCACTGCTATTCCTAACCCCGGTTATACTTTTGACCACTGGAGATCGAATGTTGTCATCTCATCAAATAATACTAACAAGTCGGTTACCTATAACTTTACCGCAAATGATGTCATCACTTGCTACTTCACGGGCTCTCCGGCCGCTGCTAAACTTACAGTAAGTGAAGTAAATTATAATTCAGACAGCGCTAACAATGCGCACGACTGGGTCGAGCTTTACAATTATGGAACCCAGTCTTTGGATATTTCAGGTTGGAAGTTTAAGGACGAAGAAGACAATCATATTTTTCAATTCCCTACAGGTACAACCCTGGCTTCGGGTGCTTACCTGGTTCTCGTGGAAGACACGGCAAAATTCAGATCACAATTTCCAAATGTCACCAACACAATGGGGCCTCTAGGTTTCAATCTTAGTAATGGTGGAGAGTTGGTGCGTATCTATGATTATCAGGATAATTTATACCTCTCCTTCACTTATCAGGATCTGGCTCCTTGGCCTACATCGCCGGATGGTGGAGGGTACACGTTGGAGCTAATAAGCCCGACAGGGAATTTAAATAGTGGTACAAATTGGTATGCAGGTTGCATAGGAGGTTCTCCAGGACGAGCATATAGTCCATTGCTCGCTACACCGGTTTCCGTAACAGGTAACACCACATTTTGTTCGGGAGGTAGTGTAGTGCTTTCTGCAACTAATAATCCCGGCTATTCCTATCAATGGAAACGGAATGGATCCAATGTTTCCGGAGGTTCTCAACCTTCTTATACGGCTAGCCAAGATGGAAGCTACACCGTCGCAGTAACATATCAGGGCTGTTCTGTTATCTCTGACCCTACGGTAGTTAATGTTGTTTCACAAGGTCCTGACCCGGTAACAACTTCAGCATCAAGATGTGGAGATGGCGTCCTTACTCTTACAGCCAGCTCAACAGATTCAATATTCTGGTACGATGCGCCAGGAGGAAACCTGTTAGGTAACGGTCCAACCTTTGTTACACCGAGCTTATCTTCGACTACAACATACTACAGCAGGAGCAGTACGCTTTGTCCGAGCAACCCGATTCCTGCAACGGCCACAATTTTAATTCTCACTGCTGCACCTGTTACAAATGATGTCTCCCGATGTGGACCCGGAGTCGTAACATTAAATGCAACTGATACAGCAACAATATATTGGTATAATAGTCCAGTCAATGGAGCTTTATTGAACACAGGCCCAAGCTTTACCACCAATGTAATTTATAATGATTCAGTTTTTTATCTTGAAGCAGGAACAGTATGTCCGAGTCCGCGTGTAGAAGTGCATGTAACTATTAATTCAACGGCATCACCTGTAGCACAGGATAATTTCAGATGTGGTAATGGTACAGTTACGCTCTCCGCAACCGCCGGGAATCCTATGTTCTGGTACTCTTCTTATGTTGGAGGTAGTTCTATTGGAAGCGGACCGAGTTTTATCACGCCAAGCCTGACTCAGACGGATACTTTTTATGTAGAAGCAAACTCCGGTTGTGCCAGTGTACGTACCAGGGTAATTGCATTAGTTGAACCAATACTCCCGGCGCCAACTGCAAGCGGTGCCAATGATTGCTATGCCCGAAGTTTTGATCTGCAAGCCATTTCGACCGGACAGGTTTACTGGTTTGATGCTCCAAGCGGAGGAAATTTATTATACACAGGGACATTGTTTAGTACTCCTGTAATAGCAACATCAACTTCTTACTATATCGAAGCAGGCGATCAGTGTCGCAGTTCACGAAATCAGGTAGATGTGGTTATTGATCCTCCTCCTGCTGCACCAACTGCGAGCAACAATTCACGTTGCGGTCAGGGTACAGTAACTCTAAACGCAAGTTCTTCGGAACAGGTTTATTGGTACAGTGCCCCGTCAGGTGGCACCCTATTATTTACAGGAAACTCTTTTACAACTCCTTCCATAAGCAACACTACGACTTATTATGTTGAGGCCGGAAATGCAAATTGCAGGAGTTCAAGGATTGCTGTACAGGCTATAATTAATCCGGTTCCTTCTGCACCTGTAGCAAGTGATGTTTCACGTTGTGGAACAGGTACCGTTACCCTTAATGCAAGTTCTTCGGAAACTATTTATTGGTACGATGCATCCAGTGGAGGAACATTGTTATTCACAGGACCTTCCTATACTACGCCTTCTATCAGTTCAAGCACTTCCTATTATATTGAGGCAGGTAATTCATGTTTGAGTCCAAGAGTAGCAGTACAGGCAATAATCAGTGCGCCTCCGGCTGTTCCTACTGGATCTGATGTGAACAGATGTGGAACAGGAACTCTCACATTAAATGCATCCGGAACAGGAACCCTTTCCTGGTTTGCAAATTCTACAGGAGGAACAAGTCTGGCAAATGGTGCCAGCTATACCACACCATCTATAAGTGTAAACACAACTTATTATGTTGAGGCAAACAATGGATGTGTGAGCGCAAGCAGAAAAGCAATTCAGGCCATCATCGATCCGATTCCTGCTGCACCAACATCCTCGAATGCATCAAGATGCGGCACAGGAACTTTGAGTCTAAGTGCGACCGGGTCTGGAAATATTTATTGGTACAGCGCAAATACCGGTGGCAGCTTGTTGTTCACCGGGAATCCATTTAACACACCTTCCATCAATAATACTACAACGTATTATGTTGAAACCGGTGATAATTGTCGAAGTACTCGTACGGCTGTGCAGGCTATTGTTAATCCTATTCCTTCACCGCCATCTACCATAGACGTAACCCGATGTGGAAGTGGTTCTGTTACGCTTACTGCCAGTGCACCTTCAACTATCTCATGGTTTGATCAGGCATCCGGCGGCCTTGCCTTTACAACAGGAACTTCGTTCACAACTCCTGTTCTGACTTCTACAACAACTTACTATATCGAAACCGGAACCACTTGCATCAGCAACAGAATTCCTGTACGCGCGATTATAGGTGTTGAACCTGCTGCTCCAACTGCATCAAATAATTCAAGATGTGGAAGTGGAACGGTTACTTTGACCGCCAGTTCACCGGAACAAATTTATTGGTTTGCTGCAGCAAGCGGAGGAACTTCTCTTGCAACCGGAAGTTCATATACGACTCCCGTTATAAACAGTACCACTACCTATTATGCTGAAGCAGGAAATAACTGCAGAAGCCTCACCAGAACAGCCGTACAGGCAATTGTTTTATCCGGTCCTGCAGCGCCAACGTCGACAAACGTATCAAGATGCGGCCCTGGTTCAGTGACTCTTAATGCGACATCCTCAGAGCAGCTATATTGGTATAGTGCGGCTTCAGGTGGAACTCTGTTGTTCACCGGTTCGGCTTTTACGACTCCTTCTATATCATCCACCACTACATATTATGTTGAAGCAGGAAATACTTGTCGAAGCAGTAGAATTTCTGTTCAGGCAATCATTAATGCAATACCTGCCGCTCCATCCGCTTCCAATGTTTCGCGTTGTGGTCCGGGTGTTGTCACACTAACGGCAAGTTCGGCATCGACCATCTCATGGTATAGTGTAGCATCAGGTGGAACCGCATTGGCTACAGGAACATCGTATACTACTCCTTCCATAAGCAGCACCACGATTTATTATGTGGAGGCGGGAACAACATGTATTAGTGCAAGAGTTCCTGTGCAAGCCATTATCAGCAGCTTGCCTGCAACACCGGTGCTTACTGACGGCAGTCGCTGCGGTTCCGGAAGTGTTGTTCTCACCGGAACATCGCCAACCCGAATTAATTGGTATAGTGTAGCAAGCGGTGGAACCTTACTTGATACTGGTGCTACTTTTAATACCCCAATTATTTCGTCAACAACGACCTTCTATGCTGATGCAGGACAAGGTTGCAATAGTGCAAGAGTTCCAGTCACCGCAACTATCACTTCACTTCCTATAGTTCCGGTCACTGCAGATTCATCTCGTTGTGGAACGGGTTCAGTTACTCTGGCAGCAAGTTCTCCTGAACAGATTTATTGGTATACTGTTTCTAGTGGAGGAACTTCTGTTGCCACAGGAAATACGTATGTTACTCCATCAATTTCATCCAACACAACATTTTATGTTGAGACGGGAAATGATTGCAGGAGTCTAAGGGTTGCCGTCAATGCGATCATTAGTCCGCCAAGTGCATCTCCTACTGCAAATGATGTATCCCGTTGCGGATCAGGATCAGTAACACTCAGCGCTGTCTCTTCTGAGACCATCCGTTGGTATGAGCATTCAACCGGAGGTCCGGTGCTTTCTGTTGGGCCATCTTATAGCACACCTTCACTCTCGTCCAATGAAAACTTTTATGCTGAAGCAGGAATTTCATGCCCTAGTATAAGGACTCGCGCTACAGCTATAATTACCAATCCGCCGTCAGCACCAACCCTTATGGACGGTGAACGATGCGGTCCTGGTTCTGTAGCTCTTACAGGTGTTTCTTCGACACAAATCAATTGGTATGATCAGCCTTCAGGGGGGATTTTATTGGGGACAGGCGCAACATTTAATACACCTTCCATCACGTCAAATACTGTTTATTATGCTGAAGCAGGTCTTGGATGCAATAGTACACGGGTACCGGTAAGTGCGGAAATTCTCCCTATGCCAAATGCACCTACCGTGGTTTCTGATTCGGTTTGTGGTTCGGGAATTCTTACACTCGGCGCCTCTTCTTCTGATTCTATTTATTGGTTTGATGCAGCAATTGGTGGAACACAAGTTGGCACGGGAGCAACATTTACTACTCCAAATATTTCAACAAGCACAACTTATTTTGTGGAAGTGGGTGATGTGTGCAGAAGTATCAGACGCGCCGTAAGCGCAGTGGTAATTCCTTTCAGTCAGTTTCAAATTATTGAGAATGCTTTTGCCTGCGGCCTTGCCTCTGTTTCTTTAACGGCAACTTCAAACGAAATCGTTAGATGGTATGATGCTGCCAGTGGAGGTATTCTTCTTGATTCAGGCACAACGTTTATCACACCTGTGATTGATACGACAACAACGTATTATGCAATTACAGGTGACAGATGTCCAAGCCAGGCTATGGCGGTTGTTGCTACCATTTATCCGGAGCTGCAGGTTAATATAGGCCCGGACACAATAATTATTCAAAGCGGGCAATCAGTAATGCTCGATCCGGGTGCCGGTTTCCTGACCTATCTCTGGTCAAGTTCTGATTCAACAAGGACGCTTCTTGTAAACACATCCGGAACCTATTCAGTGACTGTTTCAGACTCTAACGGATGCAGTGGATCAGATGTGGTGGTTGTGATGGTGAGTGTTGCTGTTGATGAATCAATCAAATTGTCTACATTCAAAGTATATCCAAACCCTGCACATGAGAAATTAAACCTGGAATGGAGCGCAGTTACATCAACTAAAGCTATTCTGCAGGTTTTCACCTCTGATGGCCGACAAATAGTGTTCAGAGATCTCAGAGCAGTGAGTGGAGCATTTACTGATTTTATTGATGTAAGAAATTATGCGCCGGGAGTTTATCTCTTGCATATCAGAGATGAAAAAGCCTCATGGACTTCACGATTTGTAGTGGAATAATTTATCTGAAATACATCTATTCAAAATGGTCTCTCTTTTGGGAGGCCATTTTTTGTTTATAGGATTATTGCCGTGATTTGTTTTTTGCTCTGAATATGAAGGCTCAGAACATCTTTGATGGTATTTGCCACGAATGCTCGAATATCCTCCCGATGAATTCGTGTTTTAAATTTTTAGAAACTAGAAATTCAATTAATGAACAAACCACAAATTTCGATCCCTTTTATTCGTGCATTCCTGGCAAAAAATACTTTTAAGGTCTCCGGAGCTAAGTCCTTACTCCAATTAGTTTGTTAATAAGCATTGATTCAGCCTTGCTGCTTTGTCATGCTTTATTTACTTTGCAATTATTATTTTCAGCTAGATTGATTGCTCTTTATGAAGAAAAGCGGAAAGCAAAACAAAGCCCCGGCAAAGAATGATTTAAAATCAGACATTAAATCGGAGAATTCTTTATGGTATATATTGGTGCTTGTCATCGCTATTACAATCGCTTATCTGCCGGTCTTCAATGCAGGGTTTGTAAATTGGGATGATGAGGATTATGTGCTGAATAATTCCTCAATTCAGTCACTCACAAATTTCCATGAAATCATCACGCAACCGGTTCAGGGAAATTATCATCCTTTAACAATGTATTCTCTGGCAATCAATTTTGCTATGAGCGGGAAGGATGCCTCATCTTATCATCTGTTCAACTTAATCTTACACATACTAAATTCCATTCTCGTTTTCCTGTTTGTATGGCGGCTGGGAGGTTTTGGGATCCGGATGGCATTTATCATTGCTTTGCTTTTCGGAATTCACCCGCTGCATGTGGAATCCGTTGCATGGATATCAGAACGAAAGGATGTTTTGTACTCCCTGTTTTTTCTTTCCGGAATGATAGTGTATTTACGCTATCTGGAAAGTAAAAAAGTGAGATCCCTCCTTGTTGTTTTTTTATTGTTTGTCCTGAGTCTTTTATCAAAACCGGCTGCAGTAATTTTTCCATTGGTACTGCTTAGCCTCGATTATTTTAAAAACCGTTTGGGTCAAGCAAAAACCTATCTGGAAAAACTGCCTTTCTTGCTGCTGTCAGTCTTAGCAGGATTGCTTAGCATGCAAGGACAAAAAAGTGCAGGCTCAACAGTTTTCGCAGAGGCTTTTACATTTTTTGAAAGAATGATTTTTGCTTGCTACGGGATTATGATGTATGCGGTAAAGACTTTGGTTCCGCTTAGTCTCTGTGCATTCTATCCTTTTCCTGATCCTTCTTCAACCTTTCCAATCAGTTACTATATCGCTCCTGTCTTTGCTCTATTCGTGTTAGTTGTTCTGGCAAAGTACTTTCGATCGCATAAACTCATCACCTTAAGCATTCTCTTTTATGTGCTGAACCTTTTGTTGGTCATACAATTAATACCGGTGGGAAATGCAGTTATCGCAGACAGATATGCTTATCTTCCTCTATTAGGCTTATTAATGCTGGTTGGATATTTTTATCGTAAATGGTTAATCGGCAATAATGGCAAAACAAATTATCTAGCTGCATTTACACTTGTAATTGTTTGCATTGTGTTGATGAGGCTGACATATACGCAGGCTGCCACTTGGAAGAGCGGTGCATCACTGTGGGATCAGGCCTTGAAAGTTGCGCCTAGCAGTCGTGCCTATGTGAATCGTGGGTTGCTCTACAAGAGGGCAGGGAATACGGAGAAAGCTTTTGAGAATTATTCCGCCGCCATTGCTTTGAGCAATCGAGAACCGGATGCTTGGGTGAACAGAGGAAATATTTATTTTGCCAATAAGGATTTTAAAAATGCCATTGAAGATTATAATAATTGTATTGCCTTGAATCCAACGAATGTAAAAGCCTATGAGAACCGTGGCTCTGCCTTTGCCAGTACAGGGGAACCGGAAAAGGCTTTGGCAGATTTCAATATGGCCTTGTCGCTGGATTCCAACTCACACAGCTCTTATGCAAACAAGGCAATGCTAATGATGAGTAAAGGCAATTACGGGGATGCGATAGATAATTTTCAATCCTATCTGAAAATTCAAAAGGATCCTAATCCGGAAATATGGAATTTTATGGGAGAGGCAAATTTTCGACTCGATAAATTTGAAGAAGCCTTGAATTGTTATGATGAGGCATTAAAGATTAAGCAAACAAGCCTGTACTATTTAAATCGATCAAAGATTCTATGGCAATTAAATCGGAAGCAGGAGGCAAGAGTTGATGCATTAAAGTCGATTGAGATGGGACAGGGTGTAGATCCTGAATACCTTAAAAATCTGGGCATTAATCCAAGGGAAAATGTTGAAAGGAAATAAAATTATTGTGGTAATGCCTGCCTATAATGCAGAGCATACTTTGAAGGATGCATATTCCGAAATCCCTTTTGATATTGTGGATGAAGTAATTCTTGTGGATGATGCGAGCAGGGATGATACCGTGAATGTCGCGCAGAAACTGGGAATTAAGCATATCATTGTCCATGCCAATAACCTTGGTTACGGAGGAAATCAAAAGACCTGTTATGCAAAAGCTTTGGAGCTGGGAGCCGATATCGTAATTATGTTGCATCCGGATTATCAATACGCGCCACAGTTGATTGCACCTATGGCTTCTTTGATTGCAAGTGGATTATATCCCGTGGTTTTTGGTTCTAGGATTCTCGGCAAAGGAGCGATAAGAGGAGGAATGCCACGCTATAAATATATTTTCAATCGTCTGCTTACGTTTGCGCAGAATCTCTTGATGAATCAGAAGTTAAGCGAGTACCATACGGGTTACAGGGCTATGCACCGCAAAGTCCTGGAGAAAGTTCCATATATCAGGAACTCGAACAATTTTGTTTTTGACAATCAGATGGTGGCTCAGATTTTTTATCATGAATTTGATATCGCCGAAATCACCTGTCCGACAAAATATTTTCCGGAAGGATCATCGATTGGTTTTTTGAAAAGTATCCGTTATGGATTGGGAGT
>Ga0154020_10002575_pt1 | contig 22068 bp, 17 predicted proteins | sample Klosneuvirus_201_FD_109709 | JGI IMG/M metagenome (GOLD analysis project Ga0154020, IMG submission 109709) | Active sludge microbial communities from wastewater, Klosterneuburg, Austria - Klosneuvirus_20160825_MG | ecosystem: Engineered > WWTP > Aerobic digester > Activated sludge | place...
CCACGGTGCGTACCCGGAAATAATTCCGGTGGCACGCAGAGCACACATATCTTTTTGGATCATTCCCACCTTGTTCGGGGTGGGAATGTTCGTTTCATGCAAGAACGATCTGGACAAGGTCGCAGCCGTTGTGGTGGCAGGTTCTTCACCCGACCGGATCACTTTGGATGCGGAATACCTCTTTACCGATTCCGGGCATGTAAGGAACCGTTTGCGTGCAGGTCGCATCTCCGAATGGGGCACCGATCCCAAGCGCACTGAAATGACCGATGGTGTGGAGATCGTGTTCTTCGACACCCTCGGTGTACAGACCAGCGTGCTTACTTCTCAGCGCGGGCTCATCCAGCCGACCGAGAAAAGGATGGAGGTGAACGGCGAGGTCGTGTTCATCAACAAAAAGGGTGAACGTTTGGAAACCGAGCAACTGACGTGGGTGCAGGACAGCGGGCTTGTGCGAACGGATAAGGCCGTGAGGATCCAACGTGGTCCGGATGTGATCCATGGTATGGGGCTCGATGCAAAAGAGGATTTCAGCCACTATGTGATCCATCGTATAACCGGGCAGCTATTTTTGGCCCCCGACGATACCCTGGAAAGGAACTAGTTGTTTCCTTGGAGTTGATCGATCTTCGGCGACCCACAGAAGTACAGAACATGCGCAAACTCACCCGTTTCATGGAACACTTTTGGTTGGCCGTTGCCATTGGTACGGGCCTTGCCGCGCTCTACGTGATCATTACCCAGAGCTTCGACGCAGGCAAGCAATGGCTATGGTTCCCGGGCATCGCTTTGGCCATGTTCTTCTTCCGTCGTTTCATGCGCGGCAAGTTGGATGCAATGGCGGATAGGGAGAAGTAGGTTGTTCAGGTCGTGGTCCGCAATGACGCTGTAAGATCGAAAGACCGAATACACCCTGCATCAACTTGCGAGGGAAACCTGGTAGTTTGTCCCTTTGGACCAAATGGCTAGAAGCCAGCGGCCAATAGCCAGCCATTTGACCAACCACCAACAAACTATCTTCGTCCCATCTCGGCGTTGACCGTTCCTTGCTTGGCCATTACCCTTAGCGACCTCATTCTCCTCTTGCTTTCCGTGGCTGTCTCTGCCTTGTGTTCGGGGTTGGAGATCGCTTTCTTGAGCAGCAACAAGTTATATATCGAGCTGGAGCGGAAGCGCGGTGCGATCTGGGCACGGCTTGTATCCTTTATGTTGAAGAAACCAGGCCGTGTGATCGGGGCCTTGTTGGTGGGCAACAACGTCGCATTGGTGCTTTACGGTATTTTCATGGCGAAGGCCTTGGAGCCGTGGCTCAATGGGTTCGGCCTTGGCGGTGTCTTCGTTCTGGTGGCCCAGACCACGATCAGTACCCTCATTATCCTGGTCTTTGCAGAATTCCTTCCGAAGGCGATCTTCCGAATGGACCCGAACGGGGCGTTGAGCGTGTTCGCCGTTCCGTTGCAAGTGCTCTACATCGTGCTGTGGTTGCCCATGATGGTGATGAACACGATAAGTGAGGCCATCTTACGCATGTTCGGGGTAAAGACCAAGGCCGGTCAGGTGGCGTTCGGGCGCATCGACCTCGATGATTTTCTCAAGGATGTGGGCACCAACCAGCCGAGCCATGCGAACATGGACGCCGAGGTGGAATACTTCCGCAACACCTTGGAATTGAGCAATACCAAAGTGCGTGAGCTTATGGTACCACGGGCCGAGATCGAAGCCATCCATTCCGAGGAGACCATTGAGAACCTGCGCCAGCGCTTCATCGAAAGTGGCATGAGCAAATTGTTGGTGTACAAGGAGAACCTCGACAATGTGATCGGCTACGTTCATGGGTACGAGCTGTTCAAACATCCGCGCAGCGTGCGTGCCGTAATGCGGCCGGTCAACTTCATCCCTGGCACCATGCCAGCCGATGAGGTCCTACAACTCTTCATCAAACAGCGTAACCACGTAGCAGTCGTGGTGGATGAATTCGGCGGCACCGCCGGTATGCTCACGATGGAAGATGTGGTAGAGACCATAGTGGGCGACATCGAGGACGAACACGATACACCGGAGGAGGTGGAAGAACGCTTGAGTGAACACGAATTCTTGCTGAGTGCCCGAACCGAAGTGGCGCACTTGGTTGAAGTCCACAAGTTGGCCCTGCCCGAAAGTGAGGAGTACGACACGCTCGCCGGTTTCATTTTGCACAGCATAGGCGAAGTGCCGGAACAAGGGCAGGTGGTGGAATTGCCGCCCTTCAAGATCACCATTGCCCAAGTGCTCCATGGCCGTGTGGACCTGGTGCGACTGGAAGTGGTGGATGTGGAGCGGGGCTATCTGGAATAACAGGGTCGAGTCGTGATCGGTCGTCCTTCAGGATCGCAACCGGTTGCCCTACAGGGAATTACGAAGCACGCCTTCCGTTCGGCCCATCCCCCTATATTTGCACCCCTATTCCAAAGAGGTAATGGCAATAATCGGTAAGATCCGCGAGAGAAGCGGTTTGTTGTTGGTGTTGGTGGGTGGGGCCATGGCGGCCTTCATTCTAACCGACTTGTTCAGTGGACGCGGTAACGGCCGACAAGACCAAGTGCTAGGCACGGTAGGTGGCGAAGAGATCAGCGCGGTAGAGTACGAGCGGCGTGTGAACGACGAGATCGAGAGCTACCGGAATGATTTCGGCCAGCAGGTGGATGCGCAAGTGACCGAGCAGGTTCGCAACAGCGTGTGGCAAGAAATGGTGAAGGAACGCGTGATGATGCCACAGGTCGAAGAGGCCGGTTTCAGCATTACCAAGAGCGAATACGACGACATCCGTTTCGGAGACAACATTCTTCCCGAATTCAAGAACCAGCCGAATTTCAAAGGTGAGGACGGCCAAGTGAGCAAAGAGCGGTTGCAGCAATACTTCAGCAACGTACAGCTGAACGCACCAGTTTACCATGCGATCCAGAAGCAACGGATCATGGACAACCGCATGTACAGCAAGTACACCACATTGGTGAAGAAAAGCGTGTACGTGAACAGCTCACAGGCCAAGGACGATTACTTGGCGAAGAACACGAAGACCTCGTTCAATTTCGTGGGCAAGCGCTACGACAGCGAGCCGGACAGCCTTTTCAAAGTTGAGGACAAGGATCTGCGCCGTTTCTACGATCAGCACAAGAACGACAAACAGTACAAGCAACAGGCATCACGCAAGTTCGAGTACGTGTTGTTCCCGGTGAAGGCCTCTCCAGCTGATCGCGAGGCAGGCAAATTGGATCTGGAAGAACTAAAGGCGTCGTTCGCTTCCGCCAAGAACGATAGCACATTTGCTATCATGAACAGTGATTCGCGCACCTACAACATGGCCCCATACACTGAGGGGGCCGCGGATAAGTTGAACGATTCGTTGATCGTTAATGCATCGGTTGGTACCGTGATCGGTCCTTACCAGCAAGGTGAGCAGTGGAAGTTGGTGAAAGTGCACGAGCTGGCCGATCTGCCAGAGGCCCGTGTGCGACACATCCTGTTGAGCACCGGCAAGGAGAAGAGTGATGACGACGTGAAGAAATTGGCCGATAGCCTGCTCACCGTGGTGCAACGCGACCGTAGCAAGTTCGAGGACATGGTGGTGAAGTTCAGCGAAGATCCTGGATCGAACACCAAGGAGAAAGGTGGTGTCTACGATTGGTTCGACAAGAAGCAGATGGTGCCTGAATTCACCACAGCAAGCTTCGATGAGAAAGTGGGCGCGATCACCAGCGCGAAAACCAGCTATGGTTATCACATTGTGGAGGTGTTGGGCCAGCGCAGTCGTCAAGAGCGCCGTGTGGTAACCATCGAACGCGACATGAAGGCATCTCCCGCGACTTTCAAGGAGGAATACAAGAAGGCCAATGATTTCAGTCTGCGCAACAAGGATCTGGATGGCTTCAAGAAGTCTGCGGAAGAATTGGGCTTACAGGTAACACCCGTGGATGAACTGCGCGGTGACATGCGTTTCGTACCCGGTCTTCAGGATGCCAACAGCACAGTCACTTGGGCGAATCGCGCCGAAGTTGGCAAGTTGAGTGAACCGATCCAGAGCGGGGACAACTATGTGGTTGGCATTCTAACGGGGATCCGTGCCGAGGGCGCGCCTCAGTTGGAAGATGTGCGCGAGACCTTCACCAAGGAAGTTGTGAAGGAAAAGAAGGCCGAGGCATGGACCGAGAAGATGAAGGGAAAGGACCTTGCAACACTGGTCTCCGAAATGGGTCTTCAACAACAAACGGCACCGGACCTTGCATTGAACGCCTCCAGCCTACCCGGCGGCTATAGCGAGACGCGCGTGATAGGGGAGATCTTCGCATTGGAGAATGGACAGACCAGCGTGCCGCTGAAAGGTGATATGGCGGTTTACGTGGTCAACGTTACGGGTGATACACCTGCACCAGAACCGCAGGACCTCAACATCGACAAGGCCAGCTTGGTGCAACGCGCGCAATCGCGCATCGATGGAGGTCTGTTCAACGCGCTGAAGGAAGCGGTTGGAGTGAAAGATGATCGCAGTAAGTTCTATTGAGGAACCAACTCAATTGAACGAAGAACGCCGGGCTTTGCTCGGCGTTCTTCGTTCAATAAGCAATATTCCGGAGGAAGCAAAGGCTGGCATCAAAGGATCGCTCTCATACAGGGCTCTGCTCGTTGCTCGAGTACCGGTTCAATGGATCCGGTTCCACATTGAAGCGGACTTTATCGTCGTTGGATCAAGGCCCAACGCACAGCAATGCCAAGCCATTGGCAACACTAATTGGATTCAACGCAGGTTGCTCAACCGTTCTGCATCCAAACGCACGAGAATGCTGAGCAGGATCGTGAAGGCGATCATGCTGCTGCCTCCGTAACTGAAGAAAGGCAGAGGAATACCGATCACCGGTGCAAGGCCGATGGTCATGCCCACATTGATCATAAGGTGCAAGAAAAAGATGCTGGCCACGCAATAGGCGTAGATCCGGGTGAAGCGCGAACGCTGTCGGTCGCTGATCTGGATGATACGGAGCACCAACGCCGAAAGCAGGATCACCACGAATGCGGTCCCGATAAAGCCCCATTCCTCACCCACCGTACAGAAGATGAAATCGGTGCTTTGCATGGGTACGTATTTGAACTTGGTAAGGGTGCCTTCCAAATAGCCTTTACCCGCGAAGCCACCGCTGCCGATCGCGGTTTGGCTCTGTTTCACATTATAGCCGAGTCCTTGTGGGTCCTCCATTTGGCCGAGCATGACCAGGATACGATCACGTTGGTGGCTTGCCAACACTTTTTCGAAAGCATAGTCCACACTGCCGATGAACACAGCGGAAGCGATCAGGCCGATGGCGATGTACCCGTAGAGCCGTTTACGTTGTCGCTTCATGACGAAATTGCGCACGAAGATCCAGGCCAAGAAAGAGAACATGGCGATCAGGATCATCAGGAAATACTGGCCGCTCAAGATGCGCTCTGTGAAAGGAAGGTCGAATGTGGATTCTTTGAAAATGAGCGAGAGCACGGAGAGCACACCGGCAAGGATCGCAAGCAGGAGCACGTTGCCTGAAAGTCCTTCGCGGTAAAGCACCAAGATGAATGCGCCGGACACCAGCGCGGTCCCCGTATCGGGTTGCAACATGATCAATGCCACAGGGGTCAAGATCAGTGCAGCGCTGATCACACGAGATCGGGTATCCACCAAGGCTTTCAATCCGCTCAGATAGCGGGTCAAGGCGAGTGCTGTGGCGAATTTGGCGAACTCGGCGGGTTGTATACCGAAGCCACCGATAGCGAACCAGGCCTTCGCCCCATTCACTTCTTTGCCGAAGAGCAATACAGCAAGCAACAGTAGAAGTACGAACCCATAGATCCCGTATGCCGAGTCCCTGATGAGGTCGCCGCGGATAAGGAGCATGCACGCTCCGAGGGTTAGGCTTACGGCCATCCATACAGCCTGTTTACCGTACTCCTTGCTCTGGTCAAAGATGCTGGCGTGTTCGGGGTCGTAAGCTGCGGAATAGATGTTGGCCCACCCCATGAACATGAGCAGGAGGTACATGATCAGGATCGGCCGATCGAAATTGGCAGCAACGTTCCCACGTTCGCTCATCTGCGCTTTTTCGGTTTCACCTTTTTCACATAGGTCGCTTCCTTGGCGATCAGATCAGCCTTCAACATTTCCTCCACCACTTTGGGTCGTGTAATGGTGTCCGTGAGATACTGTTCCATCAACAAGCTTGCGATCGGTGCTGCCCAAGTGCCTCCGAAGCCACTGTTCTCCACGTACACCGCCATGGCGATCTTGGGGTTCTCCATGGGTGCGAAGCAGATGAACACGGCATGATCCTGACCGTGTGGGTTCTCTGCCGTGCCGGTCTTTCCGCACACTGTGATGCTATCGATCCGCGCCCGACGTGCAGTACCACCAGGTTCGTTCACCACGCGCCGCATACCTTCTTGAATATGGTCGTACCACTTGGGGTCCACACCGGTAATGTGTTTGGTCTGGTATTCGCGCTGTAGACTGTCCGGATGGCCAACTGCGCGCACCACGTGGGGATCGTAGTACCAGCCTTTATTAGCAAAGATCGCGGCCAGATTCGCCATTTGAAGTGGGGCTACCAGCACTTCACCTTGCCCGATACTAACGCTGTAGATGGTGCTGAAAGCCCAACCCTCTTTCCCGTACTTCCGATCGTAGTAAGCAACGTCCGGCATGTTGCCTCCCTTGGCGCTTGGCAGATCGATCTTCGGCTTTTGGCCCAGGCCGAAGGTGAGAATGTATTTGTGCCATGCTGAAAGTCCCAGTGCGGCATCCTTGAAGCGGCTGGGATCGGCATCGCGTTCGATCATCCGTTTGAACACCATGTAGAAATAGGGGTTGCAGGACATCTGGATCGCCTGTTCGATAGTGCCGGCACTGGGGTGGTTGTGGCAGCCGACCAAGCTTTTGTTGCAAGGGAATCCAGTGTTCACGGTGATCGCACCTTCATCCAGAGCGATCAGTGATTGGACGATCTTGAAAATGGAGCCCGGGGGATATTGGGCTTGAAGTGCACGATCGAAAAGTGGCTTTATCGGGTCACGTTGCAGGATCCCATAATTGGTGTTCCGTACTCTTCCGACGAGCAGTTCGGGGTCGTAAGTAGGGCTCGAGACGAGGCAAAGAACCTCACCTGTTCTTGGGTCCAAGGCCACGATACTGCCTTTCTTGTTCACCATGAGCCGCTCCCCCAATGCTTGCATGTCCAGGTCGAGACCGGTGAACAGGTCCTTGCCTTCCACCGCCAACGTATCGTACAGTCCGTCCTTGAAAGAACCCTTCTGGTTGTTGTGGACATCCACGAGCACATAGCTCACCCCGCGTTTACCGCGCAGGTCCTTTTCGTAATATGATTCCAATCCACCTACGCCGATCACATCCCCGGATCGGTAGTAGGGGTTCTGTTCCACTTGGCGTGCATTCACCTCGCTCAAATAGCCCAGCAGGTGCGCGGCCGTATGCGGCGGATAGGTGCGCAAGGTGCGCGATTGGCCATAGAACCCCGGGAATTTATGGAGGTGGATGCTGATGGAAGCGAATTGATCAGCTGGGATCTGCTTCTCGATCACACTGGGCTTGTAGCGCGAATACTCGGCAGCTTCCTTGATCCGCTGGCGAAGGATCTCGGAAGGAACCCCGATCAATTTGCAGAAAGCCAACGTGTCGAAGGGTTTCATTTCGCGCGGTACTACCATGAGGTCGTAAACGGGCGTATTGGCCACGAGCAATCGGTCCTTGCGGTCGTACACCAACCCGCGTGAAGGAAAGATGGTGACCTTTCGTTCGGCCATGTTTGCGGCCTCGGCCTTCCATTTGCCATCGATCACCTGGATCCAGAACAGGCGCATCAGAAAGATCGAGCTGATGAAGATCACCCCGGCGATGAGCACATATTTCCGGGATTCATAGTTCATCTGCGCTCACGATCGGCATTGCTTGTCAGGAATTGCGCAAGCAGACATAGTGCAAAGGTGAACACCGCGCTGAGCAATGCCCGGAAGAAGGTCAAGAAGAAACCATCGAAACGGTGCAGTTCAACAATGAAGAGCCAGAGGTGATGGACCACGATAAGGATGCCGGCATAGGTGATGTACCAAGCAAATCCCATGGTTGGCAAGGTCGGCCGGGTCCCGAATTCATAACCTTCGCGTGGTGAGAGCAAGCGGAGCAGGTTGATCCGCGTGAACATGAGCAGGACACATGCGCTCATATGCATGCCCGGTGTGCTGCTGAAGAAGTCCATGGTCATACCGGTGAGGGCACCGATGGAAAGTTGGGCCCAAGCCGGCAGTTCGATGGGCAGCATCAACAGGAATAGCACATAGAGGTAGGGCACCATAAGGCCGTTGGCCACGTCCAAATGATCGAGCACCAGGACCTGGATCAGAATGAGGACCGCGAAACGAAGGATATTGGCGAGCACGGTCCCGATCATTGCGCGTGCGCTTTTTGCACGGAGTCACGTTCCATGCGTTGAAGGTCATCCACGGCATAAACGAAGCCGGTGCTTGTCATATCCTCCGTTAAATGGACGATGATGGTGTGGTAGTTGTTACCGGGCTGGTCCTCCACGCTCTCCACCACACCAACGGTGATGCCTGATGGGAACGTACCGTCGCCTCCACGGGTCTCCACGGTGTCGCCCACGGCCACACGCGCATGCTTGGCAATGTCGATCACCGATGCGGTGGCGGGGTCGTTCGTGTCCCAGTACAGCAGGCCGAAATGTCCGGTTCGACGCAACTGAACGCTGGTCTTTATTTCCGGGCTGAGCACACTGATCACAGAAGCGAAGCTGGGTGTTGTTTCGCGCACGATACCCACGATCCCGTTGGTTCCGATCACGCCCATGTCGGCACGTATCCCTGCACGCGATCCTTTGTTCAGGGTGAGGTAATTCTTCGGTTTATGCCACGTGCTGTTCACCACCTTGGCCGTAACCACACGGTACTCCTGTTGGAAAATGGAGTCATGGATCCGTGCGAACAAGCCTTCAACCGGTGTGTAGGTACTTATATGTCGGTTGCGCCAACGGGCATTCTCCTCGGCCAAATTGCGGTTCACCTCCTTCAGGCTTGCATAATCGGTGATCTCCTTCCGCCAGGAGAAGATGGTTCCCACAACTGTATTACTGGAGCTGATGGCTTGTGCACGATGATGTGCATTTCCGTTGTACAACAAGACCAAGGACACCAGCATGAGGCTGATGAACATCAGTGTGCTGCGTATGCGGTGCAGGAAGCGAAAAAGGTCCCTCATGGTTCGGTTGCTTCACCGGTAGGGCGGTAAGGGTTGTGCTGTATGGGCGGAAGCATTCATCGCCCATACAAACGACCTTATTCCCGCATCAGGAACTGGAAGCGGTCGATGTTCTTCAACGCGATGCCCGTACCACGTGCAACGGCACGTAAGGGGTCTTCGCTCACGTGTACGGGCAGTTTGGTCTTAATGCTGATGCGTTTGTCCAGCCCGCGGAGCAAGGCCCCACCACCGGCCAAATAGATCCCCGTCTTGTAGATATCGGCGCTCAGTTCGGGCGGGGTGGCCTCCAATGCGCTAAGGATGGCTTCTTCGATCTTGCAGATGCTCTTGTCCAGCGCTTGTGCGATCTCCACATAGGTAACGGTGATCTCTTTGGGTATCCCCGTCATCAGATCGCGACCGCGTACGGCATAATCGGGAGGCGGATTTTCCAGATCGGTCACTGCAGCACCTACCTCGATCTTGATCGTTTCCGCAGTGCGCTCCCCGACAAGGATGTTGTGCTGGCGACGCATGTATTCCTCAATATCATTGGTGAATTCATCACCGGCCACGCGTATGTTCTTGTCGCACACGATACCGCCCAATGCGATCACGGCGATCTCGCTGGTACCTCCACCGATGTCAATGATCATGTTGCCCATGGGCTCTTCCACGTCGATCCCGATACCGATGGCGGCGGCCATGGGTTCATGGATCAAGTAGACCTCTTTCGCACCGGCATGCTCAGCACTATCCTTTACCGCGCGTTTTTCCACCTCGGTAATGCCGCTGGGAATACAGATCACCATACGGATGTTCGGGGTGAACAATTGGCGCCCGGGTTTGATCATGCGGATCATGCCCTTGATCATATCCTCGGCTGCCTTGAAGTCCGCGATCACACCATCCTTCAGCGGGCGGATCGTCTTGATGTTCTCGTGCGTCTTGCCATGCATTTGCTGTGCTTGGCGGCCTACGGCGATCACTTTTCCGGTGGTTCGGTCCACGGCCACAATGCTGGGTTCATCAACTACGACCTTATCGTTGTGGATGATCAAGGTGTTTGCGGTACCAAGGTCTATCGCGATCTCTTGGGTGAAGAAATTGAACCAGCTCATGGTCCTATGTCAGTGTTTGAAGTGACGTATACCGGTAATGGCCATTGCCATTCCGTGTGAATTGCAGAAGTCAATACTGTCTTGATCACGAATACTTCCACCGGGATGCACAACTGCGCTGATCCCGGCCTTATGAGCGATCTCAACACAGTCAGGAAATGGAAAGAAAGCATCGCTGGCCATTACCGCGCCGTGTAGATCGAAGTTGAATTTTGCAGCCTTTGCGATCGCTTGTTCCAAGGCGTCCACGCGGCTGGTCTGTCCGGTGCCGCTGGCAAGAAGTTGGTTATCCTTGGCCAGCACGATGGCGTTGCTTTTGGTGTGCTTTACCAGTGCATTGGCGAAGACCAAGTCGCGCACTTCCTTCGCAGTTGGTGCCTTGGTCGTGGCAGTTCGCATTGCTTCGGGAGTGGCAACTATGCGATCGCTATCCTCGGAAAGCACCCCGTTCAATGCCGTACGCACTTTGGTCGTGGGCTTAGTAGAAGGACGCCGTTCCAAGATCATGCGGTTCTTCTTCTGCTTCAGGACCTCCAGCGCTTCGGGTTCGAAACCCGGTGCACAGATGATCTCGAAAAAGATGGTGCCCATGGCCTCGGCGGTTGCCATATCAATGCGTGCAGTGGTGATGAAGACGCCGCCGAATGCGCTAACGGGATCACCGGCCAATGCCGCATCGAAAGCTTCCTTCACGGTGGGTCGGATGGCCGCGCCACATGCATTGTTGTGCTTCAGGATCGCGAATGGCACCTCGTTCGCGCCGACGGTTGCCATATCGTCGATCAATTCCAGCGCGGCATCGAGATCAAGTAGGTTGTTGTAGCTGAGTTCCTTGCCGTTCAATTGGTTGAACAAAGCGTGCAGGTCACCGTGGAAACGACCGTTCTGGTGGGGGTTCTCTCCGTATCGCAACACATGGGTGGGTCCGGAAACAGAAGGCAGGCCACCCTCGCCATTGGTGGTCCATGCGTGGATCGCTGCATCGTATTGCGAGCTTACGGCAAACGCAGAAGATGCGAATGACCTGCGTTGTTCAAGTGTCGTGCTACCGGCTTGTTCGTTGAGGATACAGGACAGTTCTGCGTAGTGCGCCATGGCGGGAATGATCACCACATCACGGTGGTTCTTGGCCGCAGCGCGGATCAAGCTGATGCCACCGATGTCGATCTTTTCGATGATCTCCTCCTCGGTACCTCCGGCGGCAACGGTCGCCTCGAAAGGATACAGGTCCACGATGACGAGATCGATCGGAGGGATCTCGAATTCCTCCATTTGTGCCACATCGCTTTGGAGGTCGCGCCTTCCGAGAATGCCACCGAAAACTTTCGGATGCAGCGTTTTCACGCGTCCGCCGAGAATGCTAGGATAGGTGGTGAGGTCTTCCACAGGGGTAACGGAAATGCCTAGTTCTTCAATGAACGCTTGGGTGCCGCCAGTGGAATACAGGTGCACGCCTAGCCTGTCCAACGCACGTACGATGGGTTCCAACCCATCCTTGTGAAACACGGACAGGAGGGCGCTCTTGATTCGTTTTTGCCCGTCCACTGTGGCTTGCAGGCCATTGATACCTGCTTTCAAGGCGCAAGTTTACGGCCAATTGGGTGCGATCCAAGGTGCTATGGCACCGTGTTACGCAAAGGTTACCAACACTCTGGTGGGGGCGGGGATGGTCCGAAATCACTTCTGCCAAGTTGATCCAACCGCGGAATGGCCACCGTGCGGATCGGATGTGGGAGGACCTTGACCGGAACTCATGGCGCAACGATGGGCGGAAGATCATCCACCCGATACAGTGCATCAGAACCGGAATCCAACGCCCATTTGAATGTTCACCACATCCACATTGCTGGTCAGCTTTTGATAGGAAACGGCCCCGTCGCTTCCGATCGCGACACTGCTCGGATCCACATAGGAAACTTGACCGGTAACGAGTCGTTCCACCCTCAGCTCCGCATAGACATTGCTTTTCAGGCAGTACATAACGCCTAACGCCCAGCCGTAGCAGAAAGCCAGAGAGCCATCTTTTTCTTGGGCTTGGTTCTGGTCGTTGGTGGTCACCACGGTACGTGTTACGAAGTGGCGGGCACCTCCAAGCAGATCGCCATACGGACGCACTCTTCCATACGAAGGGTTCAAGCGAACGAAGCCGAGGTGGTCGTAAACGTTGCTGCTGACCTGCACTTTCGGTCCGGCGTTATTCATGCTACTGAACACACCTCCGGAGGAGGGCTTCTTTGTTTCACCACCCATGCGTGCCCATGCGAAATCATATCCGAACTCGAGCGGCAACCGGCGCATGGGAAATGAAACATTTCCGGAGAAACCGACCAGTGTATGCCCAAAAGTTTCCTTGAAATCGCCCACCGGAATTCCGATCTGCAAGCCGCCACTTAGCGTTGTTGAACGCTGGTTCCAGTTGCCCGCATTCCTATTCATGGTCATGAGCTGGGCACTGCCTTGCATTGCGAACGACAGGGTGCCCAGGAACAATGCACTACGAAGAAAGGAGGTGGAGGAACGGGTCATTTCGTTGGGGATACCAAAGTACATGCCGCATTATAACGGTCGCGCTGGTACTGTGGTATCCATGAACCGGAGCTGGTCGTGGCGCACCTATCATCGCGGCATATCTTCCGCCCATGGAACTGGGGCAGGAATGGGTTGAGTGGGGCTTGTTGGGCTTGTTCCTGGCGAGCTTCTTGGCGGCCACGATCCTGCCTTTCAGTTCAGAGGCGGTGCTGGTGGCAATGGCACTTGGGGCTTGGTCCGGGCAGTCGTTATTGGTCGTGGCGAGCGTGGGAAACACCTTGGGTGGTTTAACGAACTACGCGATAGGGAGGTGGATCCCCGAGCGGAAATTGGTGAAGCGACTTGGGATCGAACCGGACAAGGCGGAACGATGGCGTTCATTCGCACAACGCTATGGAGCGTGGGGTGCGCTGCTCTGTTGGCTGCCGGTGATCGGCGATCCCATTGCCCTTGCCCTTGGGGTTTTCCGCACTAATTTCATTTGGACGGCGGTACTTATGTTCGTTGGGAAGATGCTTCGCTATGCGGTGATTCTTTGGACATTACGGATCGCGACAGGTGCCTAACGACGAAAGGCCCCCGAAGGGACCTTTCGCAAAATGCACTTCAACCGATCAAAGGAAGTACGATCGATTATTGCTGAAGTTCAATATGCCGTGTTCTGTGGATCCCAATTCGTCCAGCCGGTAGTCCAGTTCGTAGTGCCAAAAGCTCCACGGAAATTGACATTCTCGAAGAAGCTGTCCGTGAACGGTCCGCTGAATTCGGCACCGGTCAACAAGGGTGAACCGCTAATGGGGAGGAAGTTCGGGTTGGTCAAATTGAAAGGGTTGCCGAGCTGCAGCTCGCTGTTAGTGGAATAGATGATGTTGTTCCAACCTGAAGTGTTGAACCAAGAGGTGATACCAGCCTGGTCCCAAGTCTGTCCTGAAGGAACATCCAAGGCCGTGCTCATGCCGGAGAGTACATTGTTGCGGAACATCAGATCACCATTTTCGGCGTTGGCCTGCGTACTGTTCCCGTCGATGAACAAGCCGGTGGGGTAACCCGCGAACACACTATTGAAGACACGGGTCTGCGTATTGCGGCGCAGGTGCAAGGCACGCTTGTACTGGTCGTTGAATGTGGTGGAAGCATCTGCCTTCGGTCCGAACATGCTCACGTTGCTCCATGTTCCTTGACTGTAGGGTGAAGCACTATTGCCGGCTGCGTCGTTGTCACATTCGAATCCATTGCTCGAACTCTGGTCTGCGATGTTCGGGTCGCGCAGGCTCACAGCGTATTGCACTTTTCCTTGCCATCCGAAATCCTGGTCGAAATCGTCGTCCCATCCACGGAAAGCGACCAAGCGCTTGGCGTTCACGGTCCCACCGAACCATTCGTAGCTATCATCACCTGAATAGCTCACTTGGATATTTTCAAGAACGGTTCCGCTACCAACGCTACCCATGGTAAGGCCATTGATCTCCTGGTTTGGTTGGAATGCGATCCCGCAGAATTCGATCCGCACGAATTTCATGGTGCCGCTGTTGTCGGCTGGGTCATTCCCTCCGTACTGAGCATCGGGTCCGCCTTCGATCGTTGGGTCACTTGGTTGGTTGTTCGGTGCACGACCGCAAATGACGATCCCACCCCAATCGCCATAGTCTCGGCTACCTGCTGCTTGATTGCTGGTGAACACGATAGGTTGGCTTGAAGTGCCAACAGCGTTGATCTTGCCACCACGTTTAACGATCAACGTGCCCTTGCTGGGTTTATCACCTTTAATGATGGTCCCTTCCTGGATGGTCAGTGTCGCGCCATCCTCAACATAGACGAAGCCGTTCAGGATGTACTTGTTATTATTGGTCCAGTTGGTGCTTACGGTTATACTTCCGGAAACTTGCACCACTTCCGCGCTGGGTGGGGTGATCGTATACTCGCAACAACAGTCCTTATCGGCATCGGGGTCGTAGTTCGTGGCGGTTGGATCCGTGCATCCTTCCTTCTTCTTGCAGGCGGGCAATGCAACAGCTAGCGTGGCGAATGCCAAGAGGCCCATTGCTGTGTTCTTCCAATTCATCGTCCTTATTGTTTGGTTTGTTTATCCATCGCAAAGCGACCGTTTTGTTGTTGTGTGATGACTACGTTGGTCTTAACGTTTTGTGAAATCGGGTCCACTGTATGTTAAATGAAAGGGGCGGTACACGCGTGCACCGCCCCTTTCCGGATCAGTAGCGAAAGTGATCAAAGTTTCAAGCCCAAGCCAATGCTGAAGTAAGTACCACGCTTGAACGTTAGGACATCCTCATCCACACGATCGACCTTTCCGTTCCCGTTGGAGTCTTGTACCAAGCGAGTGCGCTGGTTCAGAATATCCTGTGCGCTCAATTTAACTTCGAAGCGTTTGCCGATGCCTTTGGTCAATGTTACGTCCACCACGTTACGCGGCATTTCGTAGATGTCCGGTGTGCCATAAGTGCCGACAGCGAACAAGCGGGGCCCGATCACATTGTAAAGGATATTGTACTGCAACTTGTGTTCGGTGTCCTGGTAGTAAAGACCGGCGTTCACGATGTACGGGGACTGGCCCATTAGCGGACGCTTTTGTGCTTGTCCGGCAGCTCCTTCTCCCAGTGTTACCTCTGTAACAATGTAGGCCGCGTTGAACATAAGTCCAACCCGGCTCAGATAGCCAGCGGTGAAAATTGAATTCAGCGAGCGGCGCAATTCCACTTCCGCACCAACGCTCTGTGCTTTCTGGGCATTGCCGAAGGTGAAGTTCCTTGTTCCACCACTACCGGCTCCGGGAAGGAAGAACATTTCGATCGGGTTGGTGAAGTGTTTGTAGAAAACGCCGAAGCTGAACACCTCGGAAGAACTCGGATAAAGTTCATAACGGGCATCGACGTTCTGGATCGTGGCCGTGTTCAGCTTTTCATTGCCGCGTAATACATTGTTGAAGCTGAAATCATAGAAGGCGAACGGTGCCAACTCCCGGAACTCGGGACGGTTGACAGTGGTGGCCCAAGCCAATCTTACCTGCGACCTTTCGGAGATCGAACGTGATAGGTTGATCGAAGGAAGGATGCTGAGCAAAGGATTGTTCACCAGGATCCTCGCACCCCCGAAGGTCGCACTTTTCAGCTCTTGCGTGTTGTGTTCTGCACGCACACCGGCGCTGATGACTGTGTTCGTGGTCAGGTTGATGGTGGTGCCTACATAGCCAGCAAGCAAGGTGGTCGCAGCCGTGTATCGGTCACTGGGATTGGTACCTTCTTCCAACTTGAAACCATCTGTAGTATTGATATGCTCGGGGCTGAAGATCTGGTCCAACGGTAAGAAGATCTGCGTTTGGTCGAATTGTGAGCTGCTTGCTGCCTTGAAGCTCATCCAGCGAGCTGTGAACGTTCGGTCCTTCCTTTCCACGAATGCGCCAACACGGAACTTCACTTTGTTCCTTGCGCCTTTCAATTGGTGTTCGTAATCCACCTTGCCGGTCATCACGTTCTCGTTCATATTGCTGAAGAAACGGCCTGCATCCAAGGTGGTGGCACCGGGTGGAACGATGACCTGGAAGGGGGTGTCCGCATCCGTCGTGTTCAAATCGCGCACTGTGCGAAGACGTCGGAAATCGGGCTCCTTGCTGATGCCCAGACCATAGCCCAAGGTCCAGCTCAATTTGTTCACGTCGGTCGTCAATTCGTGTTCGCCGTGCAATTGGCCACCGTAGATGCTGCGTTGCTGATAGCGGAACGCGTAGTTCTTCACCTCGAACTGTTCTTCAAAGCTCTTTCCGGTGCGCAATGTGGCTTGGTCAGTTCCTTGTTGGGTAAAGAGATTCCTGAACTCCAACTTGGTGCGAGAGCCGATCAACAGGCTGAAGTTGCTCAGCGCACTGATCCGCACTTGATGGATATTCTCGTTGTCGTTGTAATCGTAGATGCGTTCGCTCCGTTGGTCCTTTGCGTCGAACACATTGTAGTTCTGGTTGCGTGCGTTGTAGCTCTGGCGGGTGTTGCTGTAGTTGATGATGGTGATGTTACCCCCGTTCACCTTGCTGCCTTGTTGGCCGAATCGTTTGGTAAGACTGATGCCGAAGCGCTGATCGGGAGCAGCACTGCTTTGGTCTGCCGTCCAGTTGTTCGCCAAACTTTTTCCGGCAGCGGTCAAACGCTCTGGTGTGGTGCTATACAAATTGCCGGGAAATTTCGATGGTAATTGACGCAGGCCGTTGTCAAAGCCCAATGCATCGGTGCCACTTTGTTGACTGCTGTAGAACGGTTTGAAGGTCGTGCCATTGCGCAAGGAAGTGGAGTAGTCCACCTTCACTGAATTCTCACTGGGCACATTTATCGTGTATAACTTGATAACACCGCCTGCGAATTCACCTGGAAGCTCAGGCGCACCCGTCTTATAGACCATTACGCGGTCCAATGCACCACTAGGGAGGATATCGAAACTGAAAGCGCGGCGATCCGGCTCCATACTTGGTGCGATCACGTCATTCAACATTACAGTATTGTAGCGATCGGACAAACCGCGGATCATCACGAACCGATCGCCCACCATGGTAACCCCAGGGATCCTTTTCACTACATCGCCAGCGGTCCGGTCCTGGCCTTTGCTGATCTGCTCGCGTCCCATGCCGTTCACTACCTGTTCGCTTTGGCGAGTTTCCATTACTACGGCACTTTCCGTTTCCGTACGGCGCGTGGTCACGACTTCCACGGTCTTCATTTCTATGGCCTGTGACTTCATTTCATGGCTCGCATTCACCGTTTGCCCAGCGATCACAGTGATGGTCTTTAATACTGCCTCGTATCCAACGAAACTCACCAAAAGAACGCGCTCACCGGCCTCGGCCTCGAAGCTGAATTTCCCATCCAGGTCGGTAGTGCCACCGGTGCTGGTGCCCTTGATGGCCACATTCACGAAAGGCATGGGCTGCATGGTTCCGCCTTCATTGGTGGTGATCGTACCTGTGACCGTGCCTTTCTGGGCGAATGCGATCAGACCAAGGAAGAGAGCGATACAAAGGGTTAACGTTCTGTACATGACAACGGGAAAATGGAATTGGTTCCATTCCCTTTGCAAAGGTCCGTTCGGCCTGTTACCTTGCTCTTGCCGCGACGTTAAGGCTTCGTTAGCGCGTCGGGGTACCAGTTAACGTGTTCTTAACACGTCCTTCCAAGAACCACCATTTGGGATGGTCCTTCCGCCGTTGCGCCTCTTGCCACATCACCACCAATCGGTCTTGTAGGAGCGTAGTTGCCTCTTCCACGGAATCGGCAACGAATACGAATTCCAGTTCTTCCTTTCCGATCGTTCCTTCTGCGATCATCAATTCGATCTGTCGAAGCATGGGCGCCCAGTACTCCTTGCCGTACAGCAAGATCGGGAAATTCTTGACCTTGCCTGTTTGGATCAGCGTAACGGTTTCAAAAAGCTCATCCAGGGTTCCAGCACCACCGGGCATCACCACGAAACAGATGCTGTACTTCAGCAGCAGCACCTTGCGCACGAAGAACCGCTCGAATGTGAGGCTTACATCCAGATACGGGTTGGCATATTGCTCATGTGGGAGCACGATGTTGCAGCCGACGCTGGTGGCGCCCACATCCTTCGCACCACGATTGGCGGCTTCCATGATCCCGGGCCCGCCGCCTGTCATGATGGTGAAACCCACGCGCCCAACGCGCCTGGCCAGATCGCGAGCTGCGTCATAGTACAAGTGGTCCTCCTTGAAGCGGGCACTTCCGAAGAACGTAACACAGGGCCCAACGAAGTGCAGTTTGCGAAAGCCCATAATGAACTCTCGTGCAATGCTGAGTGCGTCCAGGAATTCCCGCCAGCGTGAACGTGGTCCGGCCAAGAACCGGAGGTCGATATGCTTGGGGTCGTTTTGTGACATGGGCCGCGAAGGTAGCGGCTACTGGTATAGATTTGCCCCAAACCACAGCACAGATGCGTATAGCGGTACTCTTCCCATTTCTTCTATTGACATCATTCCTTTTCGCCCAACCTCAATTGGAAAATGCCAGCTACGAAACATGGACCGATGCTGGGGTCAACACACAGGAGCCAACGGAATGGAGTTCGGTAAAGACCAGTGATGGCGGTTCGTTGATCAATACGTTCGCACCACAAATGTGCTGGCAAAGCACCGATGCGCACACGGGCAGCTATTCCGTCAACTTGCGCACGGTGACCTCTGCTCTTGGAGCAGCGACCGGGTTATTGACCAATGGTCGGGTACATGCTGAATTCACCATTGCGAACAGCTACGTGTTCTCAGACTTGGGAACTGCGGAATGGAACACGGTCTGCGGTTCACGACCGGACAGCTTGATCGGCTGGTACAAAGCCTCACCTGCTCCCGGTGATCGTGCGAAGATCACTGCATTGATGCACGTTGAACAAGGCAAGTTGCCGATGTTCGATACCTATCCTAATTGGGTTGGCATGGCGGCGTGGGGAGCGAACGGGGATACGGTTTCCACTTGGTCACGTTTCTCTGTTCCATTCACCTATTTGGATGCGCGCGCACCGGAGCATGTGCTTTTGGCCATGTCCTGTGGCGACAGTACGCTCAGCACCATCGGCACCCAAGCGTGGTTCGATGATATTGGCTTGATCTACAATGTGTATGCAACGCCGGATGAGTCAATTGCTTTCGTGAATGCAAGTACGAGTTTCGATCTGAACGTAGGCTATAACACGGGTGGAGAGCCCACTGCCGCAACGGACTTCTCGGTCGAGATCTCTGATGAGAACGGTGAATTTATAAATGCAACAGTGATCGGAACCGTGAACAGCACGTCCGCCTCTGGAACCATTCCATGCACGATCCCGGCGGGTACCGCACCCGGCATCAACTACTTGCTTCGTGTGGTAACGCCTTCGGAGTACTACGCCCCTGTGCCGACCGGGATCATTGTGGAGATCAGCACTGGATTGGCTTCGGTCGCAATGACGGGCGCCATGGTACGTGTTGCTGATCACGCCATTCTGGTGGACCTTCGAGCAAGCGATGTGGAACGTCCGAGCTATGAACTGATCGATGCACGCGGAGCACGAGTTGGTCAGGGTCAGTTACAGGGAGCTTCCATGAACCGCATTCCTGCTGATGTTGCGCAAGGAGTGATGGTGTTGCGGGTGTTCCATAACACTGGCTCGTTCGTGCAGCGGGTGTTCGTGCCGTAAGCCGCGTTCATCTGATCTGCCCTACGACCCAACCAAGCCGCGTTAGGACTTCTTTCGTGACTTGGTCTGGTTCGTGTTTTCACTTCGGTGGTCATACAGCGATACAGAGTAGCACACCTACATCGAACGCATCACACCGAAGCTTTTCTAGCAGCGCAATCGCGCACGCCTTTGTACACCAGCCAAGCCCATCCGATCAACACGAATTGCAATAGTAGCCTAATGCAGGCCAATAGTTTGCTACCCATCGCAGGTTCATCGCGGAACACGTCCCAAAGGTGCAAGGGCAAGAACCCGATCATCAGGATCAGCACCCCCATGCTGGCCATTAGGAGAACACGCCGGAAGAATAGGCCAGCGCCGAAAAGGATCTCCACCGCACCGGAGATATAGGTGATGAGATCCTTCGGCAGTGCATCCGGAATGATCGGACCATACATCGCCGGATCCCTGAAATGTTGGATCCCGGCAAGGATCATCAGCACGCCCAGAATGTTACGGAGCCATGTAGTGTTCAACTTCATGTCAGGTTACAAGAATAAGCCTGTTAAGCGAGATCAGCAAACTGTTATATGAGCAGCGGAGAGTGCTTCTGAATAATAGCCGCTTAAATGACAACATGGGATCAATGGACTACTGATCAAGCCGGAATCCCAACCACCCCCTCCAACGCCGCCTTCGCAACCTGCACATTCTTCACATCTTGCACACTGATCCGCAATTTCGCCTGATCGGAGAGCGTGTCGATCACGACGCGAGCGGACAAATAGTGCGTGCAGAACATTTTCTTGTGCCGTAAAAAAAGAGGATGAAGTGCTCGGCGTTCTCGACTGACAAATTATAGGTCGGTCACATCCATGGATAGCTGGAACAACGGATCAAGGTCGCACGAAGCGGTGCACTACACCTGCTTCCGTGCGTAGCAGGAATGCTCCGGCGGATAGGTGCCTTAAAGAGATGGAATTCGTGCGCGAGAACGTGAATACTACGCGGCCTTCCATGTCGAACACCTGTCCGGATGCTGATTCCGACAAACGCAAGAGTTGGTTCTCCATATCCGTCCAAGCGCGCAAAGTTGGGTCACCCTGTATTTCGGAAACCGGTGTGCCTGTGCCACCCATGAGCCTTGCCACATGGTTCCGTGTAGTTCCATTGAAACCAATGAACTCGCCACCAATAATGAGTGAGCCATCAGGTTGTAGTGCCATGTCGTACACCCCGTTGTCGAGGCCGAAAGCTCCTGTCCCAGTGCTCCAATTAGGGTCCAACGATCCATCGCTGTTTACGCGTGCAACATCTTGCGCCTGTAGTTCGTTGTAGTCAAAGAAGGATCCACCGAGCAATATACGGCCATCCGGTTGCAGGGCCATTGCGAGTATACTTCCTGATGTACTCGCACCAACATTGAATGTAGGGTCGAGCGCTCCGGAATTTGTGACCCGAGCAAGGAACGGTTGATCGGTTCCATTGTAGTCAGTGAATGATCCGCCGATCACCAACTTGCCATCCGGTTGTCGCACCATGCAGTTGATACTGCCGAATTCCGCACCTGATCCCGGATCGAAACTGGTGTCCAGTTCGCCATTGGAATTGAGCCGTGCGATGCAGTTGCGATCCGTTCCATTGTAGCTATTGAAAGAACCGGCAATAGTGATACGACCATCGGGCTCCACTGCAAAGGCGTAGATGTCGGTCGCGATGCCAATACTTCCGAGGCCGGTGCCCGGGTCGAAACTGGGGTCTTGAGCACCGTTCGAGTTCAAGCGCGTTATGCCTGTACGCGCTATTCCATCGAAGGATGTGAAGTTGCCACCAACGAGGATCTTTCCATCGGGTTGTACAGCGATCGTACTTACGATCCAGTCGGCACCTGCGCCCGGGTCGAAGGAATTATCCACCGTGCCGTTCGCGTTCAGGCGCGTGATCATACTATGTTCGGTGCCATTGAACGCTTCGAATTGGCCA
>Ga0154020_10002576_pt1 | contig 22066 bp, 17 predicted proteins | sample Klosneuvirus_201_FD_109709 | JGI IMG/M metagenome (GOLD analysis project Ga0154020, IMG submission 109709) | Active sludge microbial communities from wastewater, Klosterneuburg, Austria - Klosneuvirus_20160825_MG | ecosystem: Engineered > WWTP > Aerobic digester > Activated sludge | place...
ACGCCCGCCGGTAATTCGCCTGCGCTATCAGGACGAGAACTTTCAGGAATACGAAGAGACCTACTCCGGCGTCAACGCCCGCGTGATCCAGCACGAATACGACCACATCGAGGGCGTGCTTTTTGTGGAACGGCTCAAGCCGCTGAAAAAACGCTTCATCCAGCGCAAACTGGAAAACATCCGGGTGGGGAAGGTGAATACCGACTACAAGATGCGGTTTGCGAGTGTGCGCTGATCCGCCGTAGCACAAGAGGAATAGTGCTTAGGCAGGTGAAACCGAAACTCCTCTTTCGTTTTTACCGGGTTAAACGGCAACTAAACTTGCTTTTTCACTGGAACTTTTGACACAACCACTACCGCCGCAGCGGTCGAATCAGCCAATTGCACACGAACCCGACCAACAGCAGCCCGGCCATCAGGTACATCGTGATGGAATACGCCTCCGCGGCAGGCAGGTGCAGCGTCACGATCTGGTAGGCCCGGATATTGTTCACCAACTGCGGCCCTAGGATGGCGGCCATGCTCCAGGCCAGCAGCAGGCGCCCGTGGATGGCGCCGACCTCCCGCACGCCGAACAGATCGCGCAAATAGGCCGGTATGGTAGCAAAGCCGCCGCCGTACATGCTCATGATCAGGCAGAACGCTGCCATGAACAGCATGACATTGCCCATGCGACCCGTTTGCGGTACCAATACGTACAGGACGGCGCCCAGCAAAAAGAAAATAGCGTAGGTGTTTCTGCGACCGATCTTGTCGGACAAGGACGACCAAAAAAACCGCCCCACCATGTTGAACAGACTCAGCAGGCTGACAAAACCACCCGCCGCCGCGGCGCCAATCGCCCGTTGAGCGCCCACCGTTTTCTCCGAAAACATTTCCTGAATCATGACCGATGCCTGCCCCAGCACGCCGATGCCGGCTGTCACGTTGAGCATCAGAACGGCAAACAACAGGTAGAACTGCGGCTTCCGGATGGCCTCGTCGGCATTCAAGCCGACGGTGGCCGAAACGAGCGGAGTGTCCGTAGTGGTGCCTTTGGGGCGCCAGCCTTCCGGCGGGATCCGGATGCTCCAGACACCGAACAGCATGCATATCAGGTACGCCACGCCGAGGGTCACGAAAGTTTCCGCTACGCCAGTCGAGCCGGGGGTTTCAAAAAAATGCATCAAAAAAATAGACAGTGGAGCCGCCAGAAGCGCGCCGCCGCCAAAGCCCATGATGGCCATGCCCGTGGCCATGCCCGGCCGGTCGGGGAACCATTTGATGAGCGTGGAGACGGGCGAAATGTAGCCCAGGCCCAGGCCGATGCCGCCCAATACGCCGTTGCCGAGGTAGAGAAGTTCGATCCGGTGCCACCAAACGCCCAATGCCGACAGGAAAAAACCGCCTGAAAAGCACAGCGCCGACACAAACATGGCCTTGCGCGGGCCGGCCCGCTCCAGCCAGCGGCCAAATACTGCTGCCGAGGCGCCGAGACAAAACAGGGCAATGGAAAAAATATAGCCGATCTGTACGAGCGTCCAGTCGCCCGCCGCCGGATGATCCATGCCGAGAAGTTGCGACAGCGGTTTGTTGAACACGCTGTAGGCATAAATCTGCCCGATACACAGGTGGATGGCCAGGGCCGCAGGGGGCACGCGCCACCGGTTGTAACCTGGCGGTGCAATGGTGCGGGCTTTGTCGAAAAAGGCGATCATGGCGGCCAAATGTAGTGCCCAAAGCGCATTAGCAATGCTTACTGCCTGTTCAATTTTCAATCGCAGACGAAGTCGTACAATTTTCCCTTATTGACAAGTGCAAGCCGATCGCTGAATGTCCGCCGGTTATCATAGATGAACTATAGTAGCAAGAAGGAATTGATCCGCAAAATTCACGCTAATTTTGTGGATTGATCCGCAAAATTCACGCTAATTCTTACGGTGAAAGCTCCGGCTACATGGCTCGACACCTACCCCGAAAGCACGTTCGAGTGTATCCATCGGGGATAATTTTTTGGCGTTTGTGGGGTGAGCGGGCATGACTTCGCTCCCGTCCGCGCGTCACCCTAAAAACCGCTCCTTCATCTTTTCAATAGACCTCAGCACCTCGGCCCGGTTTTTTGCCGCGGTCATCCAGCGCGGCAACCGTGCGCCGATGCTCCGAACCTGATATTTGAAGCTGTTGCGCTCGCGCAGTTGCAAAATAGAACTTCATGCTGGTGTGCGACGTTCCGGCACGCGGCAACGTCTTATTATTCTGTTGAACCCCCAAAAACGGGCACTCGTTGAAATAATGTTTCCATTCGTCGAGAAACAAAAAACACAATGGAAACATTTGTTGCAAAAAACGTTTCCATTGTTACCTTTGCGCCATGTTTTCAGAACAGCAGGAAAAATGGCTGAAACGGGTGGAAGACCTGTTTTTGCGTTATGGTATCAAAAGTGTGACCATGGACGATGTGGCCCGCGAACTGGGGATTTCCAAAAAAACCCTGTACCTGTTCGTGGACAACAAGGACGATCTGGTGAACAAGATGCTGGAGCGACACATCGGTGCGGAAAAGACCTTGTGCGGCCGGATGTTTGCCGAAGCGACCAACGCCATTGAGGAGATGTTTTTCGTGATGGAAGCCAACACGCAGCAAATGCAGCAGATGAAAGCCAACATCGTGTATGACCTTCAAAAATACCACCGCGACGCCTGGGAAAAGATGCAGGATTTTCAACGCGGTTTTTTGTACGGCGTGGTGCGCGCCAACCTCGAACGCGGGGTGCGCGAAGGCCTTTACCGCAGCGATTTTGACATTGATATCATAGCCAAACTGCATATAGCCACCTCGTTCCAACTGTTCGATGAAGACATATTCCCCCAACTGACCTACGCGAAAGAAACCCTTTTCCGGGAACAACTCCTGCACTACCTGTACGGGATCGTTTCCGAAAAAGGTTTACAACTGTTGAAAGCAAAACTATCCTGATATGCACCGCAATGTATTGAAAACGCTCTTGCTGCTATGCACGGGCGTATGGGGGCTAATGGCCCCGCTAACAGGGCAAGCGCCTATGCGCCTGACTGAATGTGTCCAATTCGCCCTGGACAACAACCCCCAAATGAAGATCGCCAAGTTGCAGATAGCAGACGCCGACTGGCAGATCAAAGAGAATACCGCCACCGGGCTGCCGCAGATTTCCGCGGGTATCAGTTACCAGTATTTCATCCAGCGCCCGGGTATCCCAGCCAGTGCACTGGGGTTCGGTACCAGCGAAGATAAACTGTACTTCAACGCCTACCACAGCCTCACGCCCAGCATTTCGCTCAACCAACTGCTGTTCAGCAACACGTACCTGACCGCCCTGAAGGCTGCCCGGCATTACCGCGAGTATGTGCAACAACAACTGGCCGTTGCCCAAAAAACCACGCGCGACCAGGTGACCGATGCCTACCTGCCGGCTCTGCTCCTTGCCGAAAACCTGAAAGTGCTGGACAAAAACATCGGGAACCTCGAACAACTGCTGCGCGAAACCAAGGCTACCACCGAGGCCGGTTTTGCCGAGCAACTTGATGTGGACCGCCTGCAGCTGTCCCTCGCCACCCTGCGCACAGAGCGGGATAACCTTGCCCGTCAACGCGATATCGTACTTAATGCCCTTAAGATGACCATGGGTATGCCGGTGAAGCAAGACCTCGTCCTCGCCGATGATTTGCCCAAACTGCTCGCCGAGTACGCTGATGCCGACCTCATGACCGAAATGAATTACATGAACCGTCCGGAATATACCACCCTGCTCAAAGGCCGTGAGCTCAGCATGCTCCAGGCCGACCTGTACCGAAAACCCTGGATGCCCACGGTGACCGGTTTTATCCAATACCAGCCCGGCTGGCAAGGCGCTTTCGCCAACGATACCAAGTGGTTCTTCATCCCCTCTGCTGTGGCCGGCGTTTCGGTCTCCATTCCGATTTGGGACGGTGGCGGCGCCAAGGCCAAACGCGAGCGGGCGCTCCTTGCCGTTCAAACGGTGGATGCCCAAAAAGAACTGCTCGAAAATGCGCTAACGCTTGAACTGGAAAACGCCCGCAAGCAATTCCTGAACGCCACCGAACGGGCCAAAAGCCGGCAGCAAAACCTCGACCTCGCCCAGCGGATTTACAACACTACCCAAACAAAATACAAGGCCGGTGTCGGTAGCAGTTTCGAACTCGTCAGCGCCGAACAACAACTGTACTCGGCCCAACAAGCCCTCATGCAAGCCCAGTACGACCTGCTGACGGCCAAAGTAGCCCTGAAAAAAGCCCTCGGAAACTAAGCCTTGTCATCCAGTAGGGAACCGTCCGCTCTTCGAGAGGTGGCCAGGTGGGCATACCCGCCGAAGAACGGACAGATTATTACAGAATGACAAAAAACACTCAAATACCCACGGATAAATCCGTGGGCGGAGAAACCAACAACCGGAAATTTTTTTAACCAGCAACCTTCAAACCTTCAAACCTTCAAACCTTCAAACCAGCAACCTTCAAACCTTCAAACCAGCAACCTTCAAACCTTCCAACCAGCAACCTTTTTTAAATATGAAACATACCACCCTCGTCACAGTAACTCTTCTGACACTGCTGTTTGCCGCTTGCGGCGGGCCGGCACAAGACAAGGCCACGCAATTGGCCGGATTAAAAGAACAAAAATCTCAACTGGAAGCACAAATTGCCCAGCTCGAAAAAGAGGTCGGCCCGGTTACGGGTGGCCAACGGCACATCCGTACGGTGGCCCTCACCGAGCTGCAACCGCAACCGTTCCGCCACTTCATTGACCTGCAAGGCCGGGTAGATGCGGAGGAAAATGTGCCCGTCACATCCAAAATGCCCGGTACGCTTATTCGGGTGTTGGTCAAAAACGGCGACTTTGTAAAAAAAGGCCAACTGCTCGCCCAACTTGATGATGATGTGATGCTCAAGGGGCTTTCCGAACTGGAATTGCAACTCAAAACCGCCGAAGACATGTACAACCGGCAAAAAGGGCTGTGGGACCAAAAAATCGGTACCGAAATCCAGTTCATTCAGGCCAAAACCAACAAGGAAGCGGTGGAGCAGCGCATCGCCACCACCAGGGAGCAGTGGCAGCAATCCAAAATCTACGCGCCCATTGGCGGCACGGTAGATATGGTGATTCTGAAAACCGGTCAGGCAATAGCCCCCGGCATGCCGCTGTGTAACATCGTGAACCTGAGCCAACTCAAAATCACAGGCGAGGTGCCGGAAGCGTATGGCTCAAAGGTCAAACAAGGCCTGCCGGTTCAGATATTTTTCCCCGATCTCGGAAAGGAAGTGGCGTCGCGCGTGACATACGTGAGCAAAACCATTAACCCGACGAACCGGACCTTCACCGTGGAATGCGCCCTGCCCGCCGGCGGAGGCGATTACCGCGCCAACATGATCGCCGTGATGAAAATAATAGATTACCAAAACCCCAAAGCGCTGGTGGTGCCGGTCAACCTGATCCAGACAGCGGAGGGCGGTGAGTTCGTCCTGGCTGCCGATGTGAACAGCGAGGGCAACAAAGCCACGGTGCGCAAAGTGTCCATCACACAAGGCCGCAACTACAACGGCATGGTCGAAATCAGTACCGGCCTGAATCCGGGCGACCGGGTGATTTCCACGGGATTCCAGGATGTGAACGGAGGGGAAACGGTGGCGTTTTAGGCTTTTGCTTTTGCTTCGCCCAGATAACGGAACGACGACATGATACTCACAAAATGGGTCAGAGCCGGCTCTAGTACCCGAATACTTTTCGGAGGCAAGGTTTGAAGATGTTCTGCAATGGCATGCACGTGTTTCGCTTGCGCTTTTAGATATACTTGCCAGGCCATACGCCGATCCGCGGTTGGCATACTATTGACAAACGGAAGCCAATGCACCTGCATAAACACTTCCGGGCTAACAGATGGCCGGGAATCGGTAGCGAGGTCAATTAATCTGGAAAGTGTTGAAATTTGATCGGGCGTCATGGCTTGTGTTTTTTTAGAAGGGCCTGAATCAGGAGTATATCGTCCAGGATTTGATCGCGCGTAGCAAAGAGCTCTTGTCGGCTGATCCCGCTGCTCAAAATCTCTTCCTCCATAATGTTGAGCAGATGCAGCGATTTGAATTTGTTGGTCAACAGGTTCTCTAATTCTTGAAGGCTTAAGTTTTTGATGTCATCGAAATTCATGGGTCAATTTCTTTCGTACAAACTTACACCGTTTGGCTAAAAACACGGCATCTCATTTTCGAAAAAAAATAAAGTCCCGATTCTGCCATCGTCCAACAAAATTATACACACTAAAATGAAAGAATTCAAACCAACTTCCTGGTCTATAGATAACCGGACGAGCATTTTCATCATCACGGTGCTCATCACGCTCGCCGGCATCATGTCGTACAACTCCCTGCCCAAAGAGCAGTTTCCCGACATTGTAGTGCCTACCATTTTCGTCTCCACGGTCTATCCCGGCGCTTCGCCGACCGACATGGAGCAACTCGTCACCAAGCCCATCGAAAAACAACTCAAGGGCATCGCGGGGGTTAAAAAAGTCACCTCCTCGTCGGTACAGGACTTTTCCAGCATCATCGTCGAGTTCAACACCGACCTGAATGTGGTGCTGTGCAAGGACAAAGTCAAGGACGCCGTGGACAAAGCCAAGCGCGACCTTCCCAGTGACTTGCTCGACGACCCGCAGATCACGGAGTTCGATTTCTCCGAAGTCCCGATTATGAACGTCAACATCTCGGGCGATTTTAGTCTGGACAAGTTGAAAGACTATGCAGAGGACCTCAGGGACCGTATCGAGGAAATGCGCGAGATCACGCGCGTTGATATCGTTGGAGCCCTCGAAAAAGAGGTGCAGATCAACGTGGACAAGTACAAAATGGCTGCTGCTCAACTGACTTTCCGCGACATAGAGAACGCTATCGCCTTCGAGAACATGACCATCTCCGCCGGCAACGTGGATATCGGCGGCATGACCCGCTCTATTTCCATTCGCGGCGATTTCAAGGACGTGGAACAAATCAAAAACATCATCGTGGCCTCCCAGTCAGGCGCCCAGATGTTTCTCAAGGACGTAGCCGAGGTGAAACTTGGCTACGAAGAGCAAGAAAGTTTCAGCCGCCTGAATGGTAAAAATGTGATTGCCCTCAACGTCATCAAACGTTCCGGCGAAAACCTCATAAACGCTTCCGACAAGATCAAGGAGATCGTAGAGGAAATGAAGGCCTCCGAGTATCCGCCCAACCTCGCCGTGGTCATCACCGGCGACCAGAGCAACGCCACGCGCGTCACCCTGCACGACCTCATCAACACGATCATTATCGGATTTATCCTCGTCACCATCATCCTGATGTTTTTTATGGGCGGTACCAATGCCATTTTCGTGGCTATGTCGGTGCCCTTGTCCATGTGCATCGCGTTCATGCTATTGCCGGCATTCGGCTTTACCCTGAACATGATTGTGTTGTTCGCATTCCTGCTCGGTTTGGGGATTGTGGTGGACGATGCCATCGTGGTTATCGAAAACACGCACCGTATTTATACCGAGGAAAAAATGGGCATCATCGCCACGGCCAAAAAAGCCACTGCGGAGGTGTTCCTGCCGGTGCTTTCCGGTACGGCTACTACGCTGGCGCCGTTTTTCCCGCTGGTGTTCTGGGGCGGTATTTTCGGCAAATTCATGCACTTTCTGCCTGTCACGATCATCATCACGCTCACAGCCTCCCTGCTGGTAGCCTATATCATCAATCCCGTATTTGCCGTGTGGTTTATGCGGCGCGAGGGCGACGACACGATAAAAATTGACCCCGTAAAAGCACGTCGCCGCACCATCGCAGGTTACGTATTGTACGGCCTGGCACTGCTCTATTTTTACGCCAATGCCAACTGGTTCGCGGGCAATCTGCTTGTGGTACTGGCCCTGCTCATTGTGTTGTACAAGTATGTGCTGCAAGGTTTGGTAGAGGGATTCCAGACCAAAGTCTGGCCCGCCGTTCAGAACCTGTACGCGCGTTTCCTTGAATTCGCCCTCGGCCGCCCATGGACGATGCTGGTTGGCATGTTCGTCTTGCTCATCGGTTCTTGCGGAATCACCGCATCGCGGCAGGCCAACATCGTACTGTTCCCCAGTGCCGACCCGAATTTCATCTACGTGTACCTGAACATGCCTGTCGGTACCGATGTGAACGTCACCGACTCCCTCACACGGGTGTTGGAGCACAAGGTCGGAGAAGTGATCGGTGCGGATAACCCCATCGTGGAGTCCATCATTTCAAACGTAGCGCTCAACGCATCCGAAGATCAGTTCGACCGTTCGGCCACGTCCAACAAGGGCAAGGTCGGTGTGGCATTTGTAGAGTATGGCAAACGTAACGGCGTGAACACCAGAGCCTATATGGACAAAATTCGGGAAGCCACACACGGCATTATTCCCGGCGCCGAAATCACCGTGGATCAGGAGCAGGGTGGCCCGCCCACACCCAAGCCCATTTCCGTGGAAATTCGTGGTGACGACTTTGACCAACTCAGCAAGGCATCCATCGCGGTGAAACGGTACCTAGACTCGTTGGCAATCCCGGGTGTGGAGGAACTGCGCAGTGACCTCATTGTATCCAAGCCGGAAATCAACATCCGGATAGACCGCGAGCGCGCCAACCGCGAGGGCATCAGCACGGCCCAAATCGGCGGTGAATTTCGCACGGCCATCCTCGGCAAGGAAGCCAGCAAATACCGCGACGGCGAGGACGAACTGCCCATCAACATCCGCTTGCAAAAAGACCAGCGCGAGAATATCAATGCTGTCGAAAACCTGAACATCACATTCCGCGACATGAACATGGGCGGTGTGCTGCGTTCCGTGCCCATGTCGGCACTGGCCGAGGTGACCTATCGCAACACCTTTGCCGGCATCCGCCGCAAAGATCAACAGCGCATGGTCACGCTCTCGTCCAACATCACTGCCGAATACCAGCCCAAACAAACACAGGTGGTGAACGCCGTGAAAGCAGCCCTGCTGGCGCTGCCGGCATACGAGGGCGTCACGATCAGTTTTGCCGGGGAGGACGCCGAAATGATGGACGCCATGAGTTTCCTGGGTAATTCGCTCATCATTTCGTTGTTCATCATACTGCTCATCCTCGTCACCCAGTTCAACTCCTTCGGCAAAACGCTCATTATCCTCACCGAGGTGGTGTTTTCGATCATCGGCGTGTTGCTGGGTATGGCCATTTTCAACATGGATTTCTCGGTGATCATGATGGGCGTGGGCATCGTTGCGCTCGCAGGTATTGTGGTGCGAAACGGCATTCTGCTGGTGGAATTTACAGACCATTTACGCGAGAAAGGCTCGCCTGTGCGCGAGGCCGTCATTGAGGCGGGCCGTATCCGGATGACTCCGGTGCTGCTCACCGCCACCGCTACCATTCTTGGCCTTATCCCCCTGGCTGTGGGTTTCAACATTGACTTCGAAAGCCTGCTCTCGACCGGAAATCCCAAGATTTTCTTCGGCGGCGACTCCGTGGCGTTCTGGGGACCGCTGTCCTGGACCATCGTGTTCGGTCTCGGCTTTGCCACATTCATCACCCTGATTATCCTGCCGGTCATGTACCTCAAGGGTTGGCAGTTGAAGCAGTGGTGGGACAAGAAGTTTTGAGTTTTGCTTGCCCGCCGAAGCCTTGGCGAAGGCGGGAGTTTTGAGGTTGAAGGTTAATATCTGCGGACGCTCTTTGAATTTTTCAGGAGGGTGTCCGCAGTTTTTTTAAAAAACACTCGGCCAAGGTTTGTTCCTTTTCCAACTGTCCGCATATCTTTGCCGCCGCTTTTGACGAAAAGCCGCACGGAACAAGACTTGGTACAAAAATTGTCTTTCTCCGCGCGATCAAACAAGCCGGATTAGCTCAGCGGTAGAGCAGCTGATTCGTAATCAGCAGGTCGAGGGTTCAAATCCCTTGTCCGGCTCCGGTTCATTGAGTGATTGAGCAATTAGATGATTGAGTGATTCATTTTCGACAAAATCCTAATCGCTCAATCATCTAATTGCTCAATCACTCAATGTCCAAAGGCGGGATGTAGCGCAGCCCGGTAGCGCGCGTCGTTCGGGACGACGAGGTCGCTGGTTCGAATCCAGTCATCCCGACCACTATTCAAATGCAACCATCTGTTTTACGGGTGGTTGCATTTTTTTTGGGTTGGAGAAGGTTAGAAGGTTTCTGGTTAGAAGGTTTCTGGTTGGCAAGAAAACCTTCTAACCGGAAACCGGAAACCCTCAAACCTTCCAACCCGAAACCTTTCAACCATGCATACCCATCTCTCCCTCGCTCCCGAAATTCGCGCCGCCCTCGCCGAAAACAGCGCCGTGGTTGCCCTTGAGAGTACGATCATTTCCCACGGCATGCCTTTCCCGAAAAATGTAGAAACCGCCCTGCGCGTGGAACAAACAGTGCGGGATGCCGGGGCCGTGCCCGCCACTTGCGCCATCCTCGACGGAAAAATCCGGATAGGTCTCAGCCCTGACGAAATTGAACGGATCGCCAAGTCGGGAGCCGCTATACCCAAAGCCAGCCGGCGCGACCTGCCCTACCTGCTCAGCCAAGGGCTGAACGGCGCCACCACGGTGGCTTCCACCATGATTGCCGCGCACCTGGCCGGCATCCGTCTCTTTGCCACCGGCGGCATCGGCGGCGTACACCGGGGCGCCGCTACCAGCATGGATATCTCCGCCGATCTGCAGGAACTGGCCCAAACTCCCGTGGCTGTGGTGTGCGCGGGTGTCAAAAGTATCCTCGACCTCGGCCTTACGCTCGAATACCTCGAAACCTTCGGCGTGCCCGTGCTGGGTTTCCAAACGGACGAATTCCCGGCATTTTTTTCCCGACACAGTGGCTTCGGAGTGGACTACCGGTTGGAATCCCCGGAAGACATTGCCCGGCTCCTGCGCGTAAAATGGGACCTCGGCATGCATGGCGGGGTTGTCATTGCTAATCCCGTGCCTGCCGAATATGCACTGGATACCGCTGTCATGGAGCGTGCCATTACCGAAGCACTCGCCGAGGCCGAACGGCAGCACATCAAAGGCAAAGCCATCACGCCCTTCCTGCTGGCCCGCATCGAACGGATCACGGGCGGACAAAGCCTCGAAGCCAATATCGAATTGGTGTGCCACAACGCACGCCTGGCCGCCGAAATCGCCGGCGCTTATCAGAACGGTGGACGGTAGACGGTGCTACAGCATCACTTCCCGCTCCCAGTTGCTTTTGGGCAGTTGATTGAGCCGCCAAAATTCCCCGGCGATGATTTCGGGGTCGTATTTGGTGCCGGGCTGTACCATACCGCACACGGTAACGGTGGCCACCCGGATGCCAAGCGGCGCGCACTCGTCGGCTAAGCATAGGGCGAGGTTGCGCATGCCGGCTTTTCCGATGCTGAGGGATGCCAGTTCGGGTGGGGCCTTCAGAGCAGAGCCGCCGCCGGTGAGGAAGATGGTGCCGTTGCCGCGTGATTTCATGGCCGGCAGAAATGCCTGTGCAGCGATTAGCGCTCCGACCGTATTGATCTGAAAATCCTGGTGAAAGGTCGGCAGAGAAATAGCCGACGGCGGCGCCGGGTTGAACGCGCTGGCGTTGTAGTGCAGCACGTCAAGGTCGGGGTGGTCGGAGGCCAGTTGGGCCAGCAAGGTCGTGAAGGCCGCCTCGTCGACGATGTCCACCGCAAAACCCCGGCTGCGGATACCGTCGTCGGCCAATTCCTGCTCGAAGCGGCGCAGGTTGTCCGCATCGCGGGCGATCATCAATATGTCGAAACCCGCGCGGCCAAATTGCCGGGCCACTGCCATCCCTATTCCGGGACCGATTCCGATGAGCAACAATTTCATGGATGTTTTTTTGCCAACCTAAACGGATGGCGCTGCAGAAGGTTCGCCTACCTTCGCGCTTCCACCCGCATGAAAGACACAACATTTCGAATTACTGCCCTGTGGGCGTTTTCCGAGTGCGCCTTGGGCGGCGTGATGCACGCGTTGAAACTGCCGTTCACGGGTTTGTTCGTCGGCGGTTTTGCCGTGCTGTGCATCGGGTTATTGGCCCATACGAGCGGCCGGAGTGCCGCCGTCGTGCTCCGGGCTACCATGCTGGTCATCCTGGTGAAAGCGATGGTCAGCCCGCATTCGCCACCTACGGCCTATCTGGCGGTGGGGTTTCAGGGGATGACAGGGGCATTGTTGTTGTGCTACCTCCGCCCCTTCGGACCGGTTGCCCTGCTTTACGGCTTTTTGGCGATCGTGGAGTCCGCCGTACAAAAACTGCTCACGCTCTACCTTTTTTTTGGAAAGTCTCTGTTCGAGGCTGCCGACATTTTTTTTGCCGATGTGCTTAAAGTGTTCGGCGTGCAAAGCGGCGTATCGTGGGCCTGGGTGGTGGTATATGCGTACGTCGGGCTGTACGGGTTGTGGGGCCTGATGCTCGGCTTCTGGATTCCGAGGCTGCCGGCACAACTCGAACACCGGGCAGCGCAATACGCCGATCTTGAATTGGAAAATACCCCATCCGATCAGCCTGCTTCCCAAAAATCCGGTCGGAAATGGCTCGTATTCGCCGCCGTGCTGCTGTTTATCGCAGGCACTTTTTTGCTGGCCGGCGGCAAATCGTCGGGCGGCCAAAAGGCCCTGTACGCAGTATTGCGCACGGCGGCGGTACTGGCTGCCTGGTTTTTTGTGGTTCAGCCGCTGGTGGCATATTTTTTCAAACGCTGGGCCAAACGCCAAACCGAAGCGGAACGCGGAACATTGGTGCAGATCGTGGATTTTATGCCCGACCTGCGAGCACAGGCAATTCCGCTGTACCGGCACGTGGCGCAGCGCTATCCGGGTTGGCAGCGTTGGCCCGAGTTTGTGCTCGCGTTGTTTGCAAGGACACTGTATAGCGATGAGCGATGAACGAGGCGTTTCATCGGGATATCGCACCATCAAACGTATCCCGTCAACGCACCCGCTGCACAACCCTCGTGCCGGCGGCTGTTTTCAAAAAATACAAACCGGCAGGCCAGGTAGCCAGGTCAACCATGTGGGGTTCGCCCGGAGGCACATTGTCCGTCCAGATCAACTGCCCCCAGGTATTCGTCAACTGCACCGGCAGCGGCCTGTTTCCTGTATTGTCCACAAAAAAGACACCCGAAGTCGGGTTTGGGAACACGCGCACACCGGCCTGGCCGAGTTCCGGCGCAGCGGTAACTCCGGGCGTGTGTACGCTGAAAAATACGTCGGCGTAGTTCGCCGGGTTGCCGTCTTCCCACACGCGGAAACCTACCCACCCGGCGCCGGGAATAGAACCCGGCTGCACGATCAGTTTCAGGTAGGGTTGCTCGGCTCCCACGGCGGGATTCATCAGCCCGCTAGCCGGAATACCGACATAACAAAGACCAAAATCGCACAAATCCACCGTCCATCCGCCGGGGCGGGATTCTTCCACCGTTTTCCAGCGCAGCCGAAGCGAATCGCCGCCGGGGTTGTCAAAAAAAATGTAGCACTCGTTGGCCTGTTCCAGTGCAACCTCCTGCTCCAGCAACGCGCCGGGCATGGGGAAAAACGTTTGAGCCGACAAGGTCGGCGCCGCCAATATCAGAAACAAGAGGGTGCGCATGCCGGAGTATATTAGTGTTTTAGTGTTTTGGTGTTTTAGTGTTTTGGTGTCGTGTTCTAAAACACTTAAACACCAAAACACTAAAACACTTTTCCTAAAGAAAATCAATCAAAAACAACCACCTGAATGCCCTCGCTGGAGGGTATTTTTCGAACGACCTGCCGACGGCCATTGAACAACAAGGTTACAGGTTTGGATTTTTTCGGGTTAAAAAAAATATCTACGCCGGCCATGAAGGGGAACCGCCCGAACATGCCTATTGGGGTCAGGTCACTTTTTTTGTTGCTGTTGCCGTCGTACAGGAAAAAAGAAATAGCGGTTTTTTCCGCTGCAGCGTGTTGCTCGGTCGAGATCGGGATGCCATCTACAGACAGGCTGTCGCGACCGGAAATTACCGCTTGGCCGGACGAAAACACGTTGATGACGGACTGTTCCGTCGCTTTAGGCAGGCTGGCCAGTAAAATGCTCACCATGGTACCCGGCTTGGGTAGCGTGCGCAGATAGACGAGGCTGTTCGAGCGCGAAAATCCCTCCCGAAAGTAATGCACAGGCCGGGCGGAATCCGGCGCCCGCACGACCAGTTCCACCGGCACATTCGGGCGAATATCCGGTGCTGCCCAATAGCCCTGTACATCGGTTTCGACCGTGGCAGCGGCCTTGCCCAAACGCGCTCCGGTGCGCGCGTCGAGGTAATACAATTCCACTTGTGCGCCGGGCACTGGTTTGTTTTCTCCGAAAAAAACAGCCCGGCCGCGCACGTGCACCGGGCCGGCCGATACCGGAACCGCGGCTGGTGGCGGAGCGTCGTTCAGAAACCGGAACACAGCCTCGAACGACGTTTTACTCGTTGCAATTTGGTAGTGGTCCAGGCCGGGTAGCATCACATTGGTCGCGCCGGGAATATCCTTGCCGCCCAGTACGCGATCCCCGTCGGACCACAAGTTCATGGTGGCTGTACCGCCGCCCGGGCCGGCAGGTTGCCCCTGACTCATGCTGGCAATTTGGACAAAACGGGCCACTTTCGTTGCTCGCGACGAATCGGTCAGGTACAGATACCCCACCCCCCCGCCGGCAGAGTGGCCAATCAAATCCACCTGCTTGGCGCCTGTGCGGGCACGCAACGAATCCACCACAGCATCAAGTGCCGCATAGTGGTCAATGGATCGGTCCAATGAATTCCAGTCGTATGCGAACAAGCGTTCCGGACAATAGCCTGCCGCCTGAAAATTTTGCGAAAACCGCGCCCAGGTATCGCCGGAGGCCAAAAAGCCGTGCACAAACACGATGGGGCGGAACGTGGTGTCACAACCCGATTGGGCCGACAACGCGACGAACCCCGAAAACAGCAGTACAAATCCGATAAAAAAACGACGCATAATAACAACAAGTAAGTGGTGAGTTTCCAATCAACCAATCAACCAATCAACCAGTAATTCTTCGGGGCGGTATGCTGTCCAGTCGCCGTGTTTTCGGAACCAGGTGGCCTGGCGCTTGGCGTAGTTTCGACTGTGCTGTTTGATTTTTTCGATCGTTTGTTCGCGGGTGCAATTTCCGTCAAAAAACTCGAACCACTCTTCGTAACCGACGGTGCGCAGAGCGGGCAAGTGGCGGTAGGGTACCAAGGCCCGGGCTTCATCCTCCAGGCCGGCGGCAACCATACGGTCCACGCGGGCATTGATGCGGGCGTACAAGTCGGGTCGGGGCAGTTCCAGCAAGAGCAGGTGTGCCCGAAACGAGCGCACAGGTTTCTTTTTTGTCAAAAACTCGGAATAAGGTCGGTCGTTTTCGAGGCACACCTCAAGCGCCCGCCGCAGCCGGGCGGGGTTTTGGCGGTCCACCTGGACAAAGTATGCCGGGTCGCGTTGGGCGAGTTGTGCTTGCAGCCAGTCCAGGCCGCCCGTTTGTTCCCCGTCGTGTACGCGTGTCCGGGTTTCCGGTGAAATGGGCGGAAACTCGTCCAGGCCGGCATATACGGCGCGCAGGTACAACCCCGAGCCGCCGACCATGACCGCCACGTCCTTGTCCTGAAAAATTGTGTCCAGCACCCGGAGGGCATCGCGCTCGTAGTCGCCCACACTGTACGGTTCGGCGACACTGCGGAAATCGAAAAAATGATGCCGCACCCCACCCAGTTCTTCCGGCGCAGGTTTGGCTGTGCCGATGGTCATCTCGCGGTAAAACTGCCTGCTGTCGGCCGACAACACCTCCGTGCCCAGGGCTTGTGCCAGCCGGACGGCCACAGCCGTTTTTCCGGTAGCCGTGGCGCCGCCGATGACGATCAGGTGTTTTTTGCCGTCGGCCAACAGGTGTTTGAACATGGTCTTGTCAATTTCTCTTTTTCAAATCCTATCCCAACTGCCCGCGCCGAACGCAGCGTTCACCGTCACCTCTACCTCCCAGTTGGCGCGCAATTGTTCCAATTTTTTTAACAAAACCCGTTCCGGTTGCCGATGGGCAACGTAGTCGCCGGCATCCCAGCGGCGGTTACTGTTGGCATCCTCGACGAGCTGGACGGAGTAAGCCACCGGCGCCAGACCGGCAAAAACAAACCGGGCAGTTGGCACATCGGGTATGAAAAAACGCTCCTCCTCGAGGGTGTTTCCGTTCATCAGGCGCAAGACGTAGGATATGCCGGGATTCAGGTTTTCAAGGGAAAGATTGAGGCTGCCGAGTTGTTTTTCCGAAGGAACCATGAAAACGCGGCGCAAGGTGTCGGTATTGAAGGTGCCCCAAAAATCGGTGAGCGCGCCCGGCAACAGCGTGAGTGTGCACCGTTGTCCGGTATTCCAGTCGCGCTCCAGCCGAAGCACACGTGGGCTGGATGAATCGGCCATGAGTGCAAACGCTCTGGTTTCTACTGAATCGGCCACGAGCAGGCACAAGGCCGTGTCCACTTTTGTCAGCGGGCTGCTGAAGGGGATGCGCACGGGTTTGCCGGGTTGGACATTGACGGTGCGTACCGGCGGCAACGCGCCCGCCAGCGGCGGAGCGGTTGCCCCGGACAAGCGCCCCCTGCCTTTGGTGTCGCCTGTCCGGGGCAAGCGCTCGTCGCCGAAGTACAGGCGGTTTTGTTTTAAAAACGCCGAACGGGACAGCGCCCGCACCGGCACCGTATCCTCGCCGACAAACAAATTCCAGGCTGTGGAATCGGGGTGGTCGTACCACAGCAGCAGGGTGTCCTGCTCTTGCTCGCGCAGCCAGCGCAGACCCGGTAGTTCGGGACGTAGCGCCACCGTGTCGGGTGTTCTGGAAAAACCCAGGCGGATCAAGCCGTACAGACCGGCATTCGGAGCCAAGAGGCGCATCGGAGGCACGGGCGTGAACAAGCGGAACGCCAGGGTAGTGGACACGTTATCGGACACCACGAATGCGCTGTCGGGAAACCCGATGCGCTCTTCGCCGTTCCACTTGAGGTTCTGGTCGGTGTCTTCGATGGCAACGCACTTGTACGTTCCGGCGCGTACATTCGGGATCAGGAATTGGCCGCCTTTGTCGGTTCGGGCAAAATAGTACGGGCGCTCCAGCCGCACGATGCTGTCGTCCATCCGGTCGTACAGGAGTATCGAGGCATTTTCAACCGGTTCGCCGGTGAAGGCGTCCACGACATTTCCCGCCACGCTGAGGCTGTCAATGAAATTGCCGGTGGAAAACACAAAGCGCAGGTCTTTGGCCGGGTTGCCTTCGTGAAGGTCTTTGACGGCAGTACCGAAGTTGATGGTGTAGGTGGTGTTCGGGCGGAGCAGTTCGTCCTTGTCGAGTTCAAACGTCACGGTTCGGCCCTTCAGCGTTACTTCCGGCTTTTTGGCTAAAGGTGGCGACACCAGTACCTGCGTGCCCACTTCCTGCAGGGTCACCCACTCATCGAAGGTCAGTTGGAACGAGCGATCGGCGAATCGGGTGGCCTTGTTGGGCGTGCTCTTTTCCAGGAGCAATTGGGGCGGCGTACTGTCTTTAGGGCCGCCTTCGGGGGTGACCGGGCGAGCGCAGGCCGAAAGCGCGAGCACGACGAGGGCGAGGGTGTGTTTTATCATCGGATGTAGTCACAAAGGTAGGGCGCGAAATCGAAAACGAGTCAGGGCCGTCTGCGGGTCGTGGTGCAAGATTTCCCGGGCATGCTTGTGCAGAAAAACATAGATTTGCACGGCCTACAGGTGGAAAACCAATGGTGGAGATGTCTCGGCCATTCCAACTATTTCTGCCAAAATTCAAAAACTATGACCGCAGCAAAAAATATAGAGAAAAAAACAGCCAGGATGACATCGGCGGCATTTCGGGAACTGGAGTTCCCGGACGACGACCTTTCCATCTATGAACTCTTAAACGGCCAGCTCGTGAAAAAATCTGCCCCTAAACCTTTGCATCAACAGGTTTCTCGCCGCATCACCAAAGCCCTCGAACATTTTTTAGAAGGGAAAACCTTGGGAGAATTTTTCTATGCTCCTGTGGATGTTTTCCTCGATGAACACAACACGGTGCAGCCGGACATTTGTTTCGTCAGCACCGAACGCGCCTTCCTCATTGACCTCCACGAAGGCATCATGGGCACCCCCGATCTCATAGTTGAAATTCTCTCTCCAGGCTCCGTACGCTACGACCGGGGGATCAAAAAAGATGTGTACGAACGGTTTGCCCTGAAGGAATACTGGATCGTGGACCCCAACAATCGCTCGGTGGAAGTTTACGTCATGCGTGAAAATGCCTTTATCACGCATGGTGTGTACGAAGCAGGCGATAAGGCCGATTCAGTACTGTTGACGGGTTTTGAACTGGAAATTGACGTATTGTTTCAGAGTGAGGCGTAACGACGTACAAATCCCTCACTCGTCATCATCCCGCACCGTCGGTTCCACCTCGGCCACTGTGGCACTTTCGCCGGGAGTCGGGTCGACGAAGGGGCGTTTGCCGATAATATTTTCCAGGTCGGCGCGGTGAAGCACTTCTTTTTCCAACAGGTTTTTGGCCAGCGCGTCCAGTTCGCGGCGTTTTTCGCGCAGCAGGTTTTTTGCGCGGTCGTACTGCTGGTCAATCATGATCTTCACCTCCTGGTCAATCAGGTAGGCCGTTTGTTCGGAGAACGGGCGGGCGTACGATTCGGTCAGCATGGTGTAAAACGACACGTTTCCGACTTTTTCGTTCATGCCGTAGTTGATGATCATGTCATACGACAGGCGCGTGATGTGGTCGAGGTCGCTTTGGGCGCCGGTGCTGATTTTGTCAAACACTACGGACTCGGCGGCGCGGCCTCCGAGGGTCATGCAGATGTCGTCGAGCAGTTTTTCCTTGCGGGTGATGTACTGTTCCTTGGGCAGGTACTGGGCGTAGCCGAGGGCGGCGAGGCCGCGCGGCACGATGGTCACCTTGACTAAGGGGTGGGCGTGTTCGAGGAACCAGCCGCAGATGGCGTGCCCGGCCTCGTGGTAGGCAATAATCTGTTTTTCCTCCGGGCTGATGATCTTGTTTTTCTTTTCCAGGCCGCCAATCACCTTGTCCAAGGCGTAGTTGAAATCGTCCAGGTCCACGGCTTTTTTATCGCGGCGGGCGGCGATGAGGGCGGCTTCGTTGCACACGTTGGCGATGTCGGCGCCAACGAATCCGGGGGTCATTTCAGCCAGTGCAATGGGCGTGACTTCCGGCGAAACCTTGATATTTTTCAGGTGTACCTCGAAGATTTGAGCGCGGCCATTGAGGTCGGGGCGACCGATGCCGATCTGGCGGTCAAAGCGGCCGGGGCGCATGAGCGCGTTGTCGAGGATGTCGGGACGGTTGGTGGCGGCCATGAGGATGACACCCTTGTCGGTGGGGAAGCCGTCCATTTCCACGAGCAACTGGTTGAGCGTGTTTTCACGCTCGTCGTTGCCGCCCTGGATGGCGCCGCGTCCGCGAGCGCGCCCGATGGCGTCAATTTCATCAATAAAAATAATGCAGGGTGCTTTTTCGCGGGCCTGACGGAACAGGTCGCGCACGCGGGATGCTCCTACGCCGACGAACATTTCCACAAAATCGGAGCCGGAAATGGAGAAAAACGGCACGCCCGCTTCGCCTGCCACGGCTTTGGCCAGCAAGGTTTTGCCCGTGCCGGGAGGGCCGACAAGCAACACGCCTTTCGGGATTTTGCCGCCGAGCGTGGTGTATTTTTTGGGATTTTTCAGGAAATCCACGATTTCCAAGACCTCTTCCTTGGCTTCGTCGAGTCCGGCTACATCGGTGAAGGTGATGTTTACCTTGGAGTTGTTGTCGAACAGGGTTGCCTTGGATTTCCCGATGTTGAATATTTGCGAGCCTGGGCCGCCGGCGCCACCGCCCATACGGCGCAGGACGAAAATCCAGATGGCCATGAGCAGGAGCAAGGGCAGGAGGTAAGTCATGAGCGTGCCTGTCCAGTTGGTCTCATCCACATAGACCGGGACGATCTTGCTCTTTTTTTCCTTTTGGAGGCTTTGGTTCAGGGTCAGGAGGTTGTCCTTCAGCACGTCCATGGAACCGATGTTGAAGGAAATGTACATCTGCTCGGCGTTGAAATTCCAGCCGGGTTTGTCGGGTTTGCAGTCCTTGTTTTTGTCTTCGATGCGGAACATCTCGAAGTACTGGCACAGGCTGTCCTTTTTGATGTATGCCCGGGCAGTTTCTTTGTTGACTACCTCCATTTTTTCGATGTCGCCTGCACGCACCATCGCCTCGAAGTCTTCCCAGGATTTGGTGGGCGGAGTCACGAACATCCGGGACAGCTGCAACCCCAGCAGGGCCAGTCCGATGAGGATGTAGATCCAGGTGAAACTGAACCGGGGCATGTTATCGCCGTTGTTCGTATTTTCGTCGCGTTGGGGGCGCTGATCGTTTTCGTCGTCGCGCTTACGCTTGTCGTTGCTCATAATTGCTGTTGGCTATTTGCCTTTGGTTGTTAAAGTTCGGCGAATTCGGTGAAGTCGGCATCGCTCCAAAGTTGTTCGATGTCGTAGAATTCGCGGGTTTCGGGGTAGAAAACGTGCACGATGGTATTGAAATAATCCATGAGTACCCACTTGGCGTTTTGAGAGCCTTCGACATGGGACGGCATAGTCAGCATCTCTTCCTTTACTTTTTTGTAGATGCTGTCGGAAATTGCCTTGATGTGCGTGTTGGAGTCCCCTTCGCAAATAATGAAAAAATCCGCAGGGGCATCGCCCAACCGGCGCAGGTCCAGTAGTACGATCCTTTTGCCTTTTTTGTCGCGAATGCCTTCGATGATAGAATGATTGAGCCGCTCTGTGCGAGAATCGCGGGCTGTAGTGGGGCGCTGTACTGTTGTGAAATTCAACTGCTGGTGTGTTTAAGTTTTACATTTCGGGGAATCCTTTACCGGAACCCGGCATAAAAGTACGGAACTTTGCATGTGACGGCCAAGCCCCGACGTCGCGTTGGCGTCAAATCGCCGCCCAAGCGCATGGCAAACACACTTTTCATCGGAAAAGTTTACCACCGTTTCGACGAGCTCCCGTCTACGAACGACTACGCCCGGGAATTGCTCGCAAAAAGCAAGCCACCCGAGGGAACAGTCGTTCGGGCTGCCAGCCAGTCAGCCGGACGCGGCCAATATGGCAGCAGGTGGCTGAGCGCGCCCGACCAAAACCTGCTTTTGAGTTTCATCCTCTACCCTGCCTGGCTGGCGGCAAGCGAGCAATTTCGGCTGAGCGAAGCGGTGGCGCTGGCAGTACTGGATGCCGTTCGACCGAAAGATGGGCGACCACAAGGGTCGCTCCTACGGACAACCGTCAAATGGCCCAACGACATTTATCTCGGTGACCGCAAGACTGCCGGCATCCTGATCCAGAATGCTCTGAGCGGACATTTTTTGCAATCGTCCATTGTGGGTATCGGCCTGAACGTGAATCAGCGGGAATTCCCGCTGGAGGCGCCGAATGCCACATCCCTGTGCCTGACAACGGGCAAGTCATTTGACCTCGATGCTGTGGCAGAAACGTTGTTTGCGTGCATAGAACGGCGCTACCTCCAGTTGAAAAGCGGAAAAACGGCTGCGTTGCGCGCCGAATACCATCAGAACTTGTACGGCCTGGGGGAAAAACGCGCGTTTGCCCGCCCCGACGGTAGTTCGTTTCCCGGTGTGATCCGGGGCGTGGCGGACGACGGGCAGTTGGTGGTTCACACCGATACAGGAGAGAAAATGTTCGGGGTGAAGGAAGTGGTGTTTGGGAGAGGAGTGTTTTAGTGTTTTGGTGTTTTAGTGTTTTAGTGCGCGCGCACTAAAACACTAAAACACCAAAACACTCCCTTTTAAAACACCAAAACACTTACTTTTTAAAAATCTCCCCCAATGCCCCCGCCAGTTCCGGGTATTGAAACCGGAATCCGGCCTGAATGATTTTTTCTGCCGATACGCGGTTGCTGAACAGGACGGCATCGGCCATTTCACCGAGTACTATCCGCAGCGCAAATTCCGGCGCGG
>Ga0154020_10002577_pt1 | contig 22066 bp, 9 predicted proteins | sample Klosneuvirus_201_FD_109709 | JGI IMG/M metagenome (GOLD analysis project Ga0154020, IMG submission 109709) | Active sludge microbial communities from wastewater, Klosterneuburg, Austria - Klosneuvirus_20160825_MG | ecosystem: Engineered > WWTP > Aerobic digester > Activated sludge | place...
AAGATGTAGCTGTTGTCCAGCGCGACATCGGTGACCTGAATGCGTCCGTAGTTCTCGCCCGCGCGCGGCCAGATCTGCGTCTGTGTGCCGTCGTTCGCATCGATCAAGTTCAGGCGTCCCCCGGCCGCGCAACTGAAGCTGCCGATGACCGGCCCGTCATTCACGGCGGCGTAGAGCTTGTCCTTGGTTTCGATGCCGAACCCGATGCCGCCGCCGGTAAGCCGAGTCTCGGCGCGGATGTCGAAATCCGCGACGTTGTAGGCGAGCACGCGGGGGTTGCGGTTGACGCTGAAGAGGGAATAGAGATCGAAGCGCAGGAGGACGCCATTGTCCCCGAGCGCGATGCCCACAGGCACATCGGTCTCCCCGAAGAGACTGGATCGCGTCACGGTCATCGTCTTCATCTTCTTCACGCGCCCGAGATGGACATCGGGGATCGTGCCGCCGTGTGCGGTGGTGGAGACGGCGGCGAGCGGATCGGTGACCGGCAGCGCGAGGGAATAGATTTGGAAACGGCCCAGGCTGCCGCTCGGTCCGGCGACGGGGGAGTTGAAACCCGCGGCGAAGAACAGGGTGCCGTCGTGGATCATCATCGCGCCCGGCCAGTCGGCGTAGATGTAGTTTCCAATGTGGGTCGGCGCCGGCACCGGTGAGAACGGAAAGAGATGTGCGGGCAGCCGCCACATGCCCTGTTGATCGGAGTAGTAGATGAACTCGTCGTCGCGCGCCACGCCGCCGGGAATAGGCGAGCCGCAACCGCTCCAGTAGACACGGCTGTCGCCAATCAACGCCGGGTGAAGCACGCCGGAGTCCTTAAACTTTGGCCCGCGATACCCGAGCGTGCCGAGCGCGTGGGCATTGCCGAATTCGCCCGGACCGCAACCGCTGACGCTGCCCTGGCCGCCCCAGTAGTAGAGGCCGTTGTCGAAGAACTCGAAATCAGTGAGATACGGTTGGGCGGCGACTTGAATGGCCGCGTGCGCGCCGGGACTGAAAGTGTGAATCGCCAGCAGTCCGGCGATGAGGAAGTAGCGAAGTGTTTTCATTTTCGTTCACCCTTACTTGTAGAGTCGGAGCGAAAGGTTACGGGAAACTGTTTCCGGGGAAATCGCCCGGTACGTAAGCGATGGCCTGACTCGTTGCTGCTCGAATCGACAGGTTAAATGTCGCGGGGCGGGCGCTGCGAGGCGGCTGAGGAGGCGAATCGATTTCATGTTGTTTCACCTCACTGCCTAAGCATACGTCGTCCCGGATTACACACTGATGCAAAAATCTTTCGCAGCGGAAACTGGGTCGAATGGATATCTCGCGCTTGCGACGGGTTGATGGAGACCGACGACGACCGGTGCCGGCTGCTCTCCATCCGAATCACGGCTTGCGCAGGCGGAAGAAACGCTGAGTCTCACTGGGATCGATCATTACCGGACTGTTGCTGCCCGCGGGCTGCGGTTGCCAGCTGGCGGGTTCAAGGCTGGTGCTGGACTCGAGCACGTAACCTGATTCCGGTTCGGTCCACGAGACGACCAGTTGGTCGTTCTGATGCACGACGTTCAGCGTCGGCAAGGTGCTGAAGGCGATTTCGGCGGAGAATGAGCCGCCCGCCATGGCGGAATCCACGGCCTGAACGCTCGCGAAGTAGTTCCCGCGCGGAAGGCGTATCTGGAAGTTTGTGCGAGCACCGGCGTTTCCGGGCGCCGGGACCCGCCGGAAACCGCTGAGAACATCCGAGTGCGACCAGAGAATATCTTCCCTGCCTGGCTGAGTTCCGATGCGCAGGTTGTAGCTCACGCCCGCAGGGGGCGTGTGATCATCCGTTGCCGGCGACCAAGTGAAGGTTGTGACTCCTGCACTCGTGACAACGCTCAGTTCAGTTGGGCTTGATGGCGGCGAGTTCGTCACCGCACCGAGGTTTTGCCATAGTTCGGCGAAGTATTGGCTGCCCGGTTCAAGATTGCCGTTGAAGCCCGTGATTAGAAAATCCTGCCGGCCATCGCGGTCGTAGTCCGCCCAGGCAATCGATGGCACACCGACCTGTGAGAGATTGTCCACGGGATCCAGCGCGAAGTTTCCCCCGGTGTTTCGCCAAAGTTGAGTGACCGCATCGCCGGCGCCCCCGCTGACAATAAAATCAAGCCAGCCATCATTGTTGTAATCCGCCAACTCCACCATCCCGCCGTAATCTCCACTGAAACCTGGAATGGTTAGTTTCACGAAACCAATACCCGTGTTCCTCCAGACTTGGCTGACCTTGCCCGAGGCAGATTCACCGGTGATGATAAAATCCGGCCGACCATCGTTGTCGAAATCGCCCCACGCCACTTTTCCAAGGTAACAGCGCGGCAAGCCGGGAATCAGTACAAGGCTGAAGCCATTGCCGGTGTTGCGCCACAATTGAGTCACTGCCGCCTGTTCCGGGCTGGGCCCACTGGTGGCGAACATTCCGTTGGTGGTGCCCATGATCAGGAAGTCGCTCCAACCATCCTGGTCGTAGTCACCCCAGGCGATGGACGTGTTTTCGAGGCCCACCAGACCAGGGACAGAAACGGGGACGAAGTTCGTGCCCGTATTACGCCAGAGCTGCGTGATGCGCGGACCGTCGGCAAAGGTGCGCGTTCCTGAGATCATGAAATCCAGCCGGCCGTCGTTATTGTAGTCCGCCCACGCGACGTCGCTGTTGTGGACTGCTGGCAGGCCGGGCACGGGAGTTTGAGCGAAGCCGTTCCCGGTATTCCGCCAGAGCTGGGAGAGCCGCGACGCGGTGCTCCCAACGACGACCGTTCCAGTGATGAGGAAATCCAGGCGACCATCGTTGTTGTAGTCGCCCCAGGCGACAGAGCCTTCACTCACGCCGTTCAGCCCGGAGACGGGAACACGAACGAACCCACTCCCGGTATTGCGCCAGAGCTGGGTGAAGAGCGAACCCGTGGCGATGAAGTCGAGCTGGTTGTCATTGTCGTAATCGCCCCACGCAATAGCTCTGGGACTGGCGGACGCCATGGGAGGCAGGCCCGGGACTTCGACCTTGCCGAAGTCGGCAGCGGGCGAGGAACTGACTACAAATGCGAGCAGGATGCAGATGAGATTGCGCATAACTGGCGTTTCTAGTTTCGTGGTTCGGTGGCAAATCTGAGTTCTGTGACTTCACTCACGGAAGCTGTCGTAGACGGAACAGTTTCATGCCCGAGGTCATTCCGGGATTGAAGGGATTGCTGGCGCCGGGAATTGGTATCCAAGGGCCATTGATGTTGTCCGCCTGTTCGAGGACGGAGTTGCTCACGTCCCACAGCACGGAGATTTCTCCGGCACCGCTCAGGATTTGGAGATTCGGATTGAGCGTGAGAAACGCGGGTCGGCTCAGCGCGGTGCCGCAGGCGTTTTCCACGCGCACCTGATACAGCGCGGCGTCGTTGGAGGTGATGTTGGAGATGCGGAGGACGTTGGTGTTCACCCCGGAGATGCGCGCGTCATTGGCCATGGGAACGCCGTTCCTAAGCCACTGGTAGGAGAGTGGAGCGTGCCCAATCACGTCCACGGTAAACTCGGCGAACTCGTTCACCTGCCGCACCTGACTGCCCGGATGCGCGCGAATCTGGGGAACATCCACGTAGGTCAGTTCCCAAGTGTCATTGGTGGACGAGTAGTATTGGTTGAAGCCAAACGTGCCGCCGAACAGAACGACAACGAGACGATCGGAATCGTAGGCGCTCGCGTGCCAGAACCGCATCGCCGGTGCGGGTGTGTTCGTAATCATTTCCCAAGACGCGCCATCGCCGATGGCAGAGTGTCCCAGCGTGCCGAAGGTGTAGGTGGAGCGTCGACGGTCGCTGTCGTAAACGAGGCTGCCGTAGGAGGCGGGATTCTGCCGATTGTTGAACGCCCGGCCATGCGACGTCCAGTTGGAGCCCTTCAGGATCCAGAAGTTGTCGATGAACGTCCCCAAGGAATCGAAGGTGGGGCCGTATACGAATTGGTTGCGGAAGGCATCGTAGGTCATCGAGATGGTGTTGGCGAAGGCGCTGATGTTTCCGAACGTTGGCCGAATCTTCCATTCCACACCGTTCCATTCCCAGAACTCGCCCCGAAGCACTTCCGCGCTCGAATAAACTCCGCCATAGAGACCGATTACCTGGCGCTGGGAATCGTAGGCCATGCCCGCGCCGCTGCGCCAGCCGGGGCCATTCGTTCCGCGAAACGCCCACTGCGCGCCGTCCCATTCCCACGTGTCATTCAGGTTGTGACTCACTCCATTGGGATCGATCCCCGCGCCGCCGAAGATGACCACGCGTCCGCGCTTCGGATCGTAAGCCATCGCGTGCTCGGCTCGACCGACGGGCACGCCGGAATAGGATGGCCGCCATCCGCCGTTGGCCGGATTGAGCTCCCAGCCCGCGAGACTGTTGGTGGTACGTCGGAGCCAACGCATGCCGTCCCATTCCCAGAGATCGTTGTAGGAAGTCAGGTTCGTGGGCGTGTTGAAATAGCCGCCGAACAAGACCGTGACATGGCGGCCGGAATCGTAAGCCATGGTGTGACGGTAACGAGCCGACGGGCCGGGGTTGGTGCGAATCAACCAGTCCGGTCCAGGAAAGACCGTGTGTTTGACGATGCTGCTGGTGACGGCGTATTGGCGGCCGCAATCATCCCAGACGATGACGTCGTAGTTGCCGCGTTGATTGTGACGGACACCTCGCAAGAAGATCTCATTCGTGTTCGCTCCGCTGGTGTGGGTGTCGTTGGTTACCGGCACGCCGTCGAGACGCCATTGATAGTGGAGCCGGCCGGTGCCGTCGGCCAGCACGCCAGCGCCGCCTACACCGCCGACTGGTGAACTAAAGGCCCCTGTTTGTTCAAGGATGGTGGGCCCCACCCGAAGCAAGCCGACCGGCTTGTCCTCCAAGTCGGTGGGGAAATTGGTGGCATAACCACATTCATTGTAGCCGACCAAGGTATAATAGCCGGCATTGGTTGGCTGCACATTGGTCAAGACCAAGGCAGGTTGGAAAATGCCCGCATCCAGACTCACCCAAGCTCCGATGGGGCGACCATTATGATACCACTGGAAGTTGCTGGGCCGGGTGGAAGCGATGGTCGCCTTGAGCTCGACTTCATCTCCAGGACACGCTTCTTCGCGGGTAAACACCGTGATTCGCGGTCTTTGGTGTGAGGTGACCGAGTAAACTGCGGACGTGGCGAGATTGTCGCACCCATCGCGGACGGTGTAGAAGTATTTGATGGTTCCAGGCCACTCGTTCACCCGAAAAGTAGTATTCGTCGCATCATCGATAGCGTAAGTCTTGCCGAGATCCTCGAAAAACCACTGAACGGCGAACGGAGACGCTCCATTGAATGAAGAGGAAAGATAAGTGGGCGAAGCCTGATCGAGGCACCGATCAATGTTGGTCGCACCGAAGACAAACGTTTCAGGTGGGACACTGACGAGCTCCCACGTGTCCCCAAAGCGCGCGAAGCCCGGCCCACCAATTCCTCCGAACAGGACCGTCACCTTCCTTCTCTCGTCATAAACCATTTGGGCATGGGCACGTCCTTCGGGAATGTTGCCGATCCAGTCCATACGTTGCCATTGATACTGGTTGTTCACCTTGGCCAGTTCCCAATACCGTTCGGCCCCCTGGATGCCCGCGCCGCCGAACAAGACCACTCGATTGCGGTTGGTATCGAAGGCGGCCACATGCTGCGCGCGATTCTGTGGCCTGGGGCCCGTGCTGAGACTGACCCACGCCGTGAAGTTTCCGTTGGGGGTGAACTCCAACAGGCCACCTGCCTGCACCTCCGGGTCAGAGAAATTGTTGCCTCCATCCGGGCCAGTGCCCCCGCCCATCAGCAACGGTCTGCCGGCAAGTTCGTGGCCGGATGGAAATCGAACGCCCTTAGAGTCATAAAAATTTTTATTACCTACTGGCAATCGTACTCCTGCGATTTCTGTTCTCCCAAAATAGATCCCGCCGTTTCCCTGGAATCCTCGCGGTTCCCATCGGTCATTGACTGGGAAACTAGGATATTGAGTCCACAATCCCGTTCCGAACCCCAAAAGCTCAAGGTGCCACTCGCTCTCTTCGACCCCGCCGTATCCGATCCCGCGTCCCAGCCTAAGCTGCCCATTCCAAGCCGCAAACGACGCCCAGCTCCGCGGAGACGGCGACGGTCCAATGATGTCCACCTTCGTCCAACGGATTCCATCGTAGGTCCAGACGTCGTTGAAAAACTCCGGCTCCCCTCCGACCTCGCTGAACTGTCCCCCGAAAAAGACGACGAGGCCTGTCCTCGGGTCATACGCCAACGAGTGGGCATAACGCGGCCCAGGCGAGCCGACGTCGGTCCGCTGCACCCATCGCAGGCAGGCGCTGGCGGTGAAAGAGGTTAAGCACGCGCCAATCAGCAAGTGCCACAGCAGAAGTTGGAATCGCGACGCTCGTCGGACGAGATACTGGTTCGATTTCATAGGTCTTCCCCTCCTACCTAAGCGTCCGGGTCCGCGGATTACACCGGGCAAGAATTTTTTTGGCCATCGTTTCTGGCGGCTTCAGGTCGTGATGGATCGGGAGTTCACTGGCCCGATGAACGTGTTCTTACGGCCGCGGCGTCACTGATTCGAAAGTCGCGCCTAGGCGAATCTCATCAATGACGAACGTGTGGGTGGCATCGTAGCCCGACGAGATGGTGAGGCTGTTGCACGTTCCGATGTCCGCGTCGGTTTTCACTGCGCCGGTCAGCGGTTCGCCGGCGCCCGGCATCGGATTCACGTAGAGCGTGAAGGTGTCATTGCCAGCCATGAACTCGCATTTGAGCACGATGAGCACTGTTTCGCGCGGCGTGACGGTGGCCCCGTTGAAGGCCTGGCTGGTGCCGCCGAAGTTTTCGACCACATACTCCTGAGAGACTCCGACGACACCGCCCTGTCCGCCGGGCTTGCCGACGAACAAGCCGCCCGCGCTGCCAAACAGGCTGATGCCGTAGTATCCGTCCACCGTTCCAGCGGGCGACGCATTGCCGGGCTGCAGCAGGAAGCTCAGATACACCGTGGTGCCATCCGTGCCCAGGGGCGTCGCCAGCGTGCGCGAACCGCCGTTTAATCCAAGCCCACCACACGCGCCGCCCTGAGTTGCGAGCGGGTTGAATCCGAGGGAGAACTCTTCAGCGACGACGGTGGAATTTGGATCCCAGGCTCCGGCGAATCCAAATCCGCCGTTCTGGTTGGCGAGCGGTGCCGCGGGAAAATAGTCGAACGGTTCATAGACCGTGGGCGATGGCGGCGGCGGACCATCGCAGTCGCCGGAAAGGCACAGACGGAAGAACCGGTGCAACCCGTCCGCGGGCGTCACATACGGGCTCGTCGCTCCGACGACGTTGGACCAAGGGCCATCCGCATTGACCGACGTTTGCAAGGTCGCCGCGCATTCCCACGTGAGCGTGACTTCGGGTGGCGAGACTTGGGTGAGTGCGATTCGCAATTCGCAGGCGGCATTCGAGTCGAGCACGGTGACATTGAACGTGCAGGTGTTGGTGTTGCGGCAAAGGTCCCGGGCCACGCACGTCACCGGTGTGACGCCGATTGGGAACGTGCTGCCGCTGGGTGGCGTGCAGTCAAGAATGTCGTCTGCCGACGCCAGCGGGGCGAAGGTGACCACGGCATCGACACCGTTCTCGGAATTGACAGTGATGTTTGTGCAGTTCAGCAGGGGCGGCGTGAAGTCGTAATGCGCGATGATCTGTCGTGTGGCGACTCGGCCTTTGGTGTCCTTCGCGACGGCGGTGATCACGAGGTTCCGGTAGTGGTCCGGGGTGAAACCGTCGAACTCAGGGAACAACCCATGCCCCGTGCGCAGCGTTGCTCGCGGGACGCCGGCGGGTTCAAGGATGCTGATGTCCGAATAACCGATCCGCACTCCGGGAAAATCCAGCGACGTGGTGGTGAGACTCAAGTTGGTGAGTGTGGAGTCGCATGAGTAGGCGTCAGCGAACGTGAGGAAGCCGGTGTTCGTCGTGCAATTCGGTCCCGTGAGCACGAGGCTCAGGCATTCCTCGATGCAATACCGTTCACGTGCCGTCACCGTGACGTCCACCGAGGGCAACTGCACGTCCGAGAAACCGCCGCCTTCGTCCGGTACTGAGATCGCGGGCTTCAACGTGTAGCTGCCTTCCGGCACGAGGAAAGTGATCACCGCCTCGTTCGTCGCGAGCGCGGCGCTATGCGGCGGCGAGTAGGCGTTGTAAATCTGCACGGTGTAGGAACGGAAGTTTCCTTCGGAATCCACGCCCGTAAGTCCGCCGGTGCTGAAGCCGACGCGAGGGCTGAAGAAGTTCGCCGGCGACTTGATACGCAGGCAGACCTCGGCCATGCCATAGCGCAGATGGTTCGTCGCGCGTTCGCCCGGGCTGAGGATTTCCTGCCACGGAACGTTCTCGGCGATGTAGATCAACTGATCCACGTGTGGCCCGCCGCTGGTGCCGTCATCATAGAGCCGCACCGAAACGCCGTCCTGCTCCCAGATGCCGGGCTGATTGTCCAGCATCCCGACGACCGCCTCGTAGTCGCCCTCAAACGCCGACGTGGCGGGATTGAATCCGCCGGCGAAGGACATCGTCGCCTGCCCGCCCGCGGTGGTGAACGTCGAGCCTGGAACCAGCTCATCCACGCCAGCCATCACGACGTAGCTACCGTTCATCGTCGTCGCGCCGATCGCGTCCGGAATGCCGTCTATGTCGGCGTCGTAGTCGGACGCGCGCACCATGCCACGGAGCGCGGACCGGCTGCCGCCGAACTCCGGCGGACCGATCAGCGTGATGTTGCCGACGAGCGTCGCCGGAGTCATCACGAGTGCGTCGCCCGCATCCGCCGTCGCGCCGGCACCAAGCACGACGCCGGCATTGAACGCCCCTTCGCCGAGTCCGGGAGACCGGAAGTGTTCAAAGCGATGGCCCGATCGGAAATGCATTTCGGACCAGAGGTTCCACGGCTGCGCGGCCGTCGATGGCACCAGCCCTTCCAGCGCAAATGGCCGCGTTGTATCCAGACCCGGCGCTTCCGCCGCAAGCGCTGCGTAGCGCTGGTTGCCCGCCGGGCCAGCCGCCTTGATCACCGGACGACCAAGCAACTCCAGGTAACCTTCTGTCGGTAGTTCGATTTCGCCCACGAGGTTCGCGTTTCCGGTGATACGCCCCAGCGATCCGGCGTCTGGAATCGTCACCGTGAGCACCGGCTTCTCGTCGCAAGCGTAGGTCGCGGTACGTGTCTCTCGATGTGTGACGCGGTTCAGGTAGATGTCCGAACCGGTGTCCACGTCGATGTTGAACGTCAGATCGATTCCGCTCGGCACCGCGAGAAATTCGCTGCTGACGCCCGGAGCCTGGGCATAGATGCGCGCCCGTAGAATGCTGCTCGCGGTTTCCCTCACCTCCACCCGTCCGCCGCCAATAAGAACCGGCGCGCCGGCCGAATTCACGTAGCGCAACTCGACCATCGCCACGCATTCATCAAAGTCCACCAGTGCCGGCGGCGAATTGCTCGTCAGCGGTGCGGCGTCGATCCGTGGCGTCCAATACTCCTTGTTATCCGCGTCCAGCGCGAGGGCTGCAAAGATCGTGTAGGTGAGTAGAACATCATTGGCCGCGACGGTGATCGAGTAAGGATTGCTCAACGGATCGAGTGAGAAGATCGACTTCGAGGATTGCAGCGGCTCCGGCACATCGGTGTACGCCTGCAGCGAGAGCGACGACATGCCTTCGTTCCCGGGCGGACCGAGGCGGGCAAGGATGTCGGCGTCAGCATTGCTGAAGCGGATGGTGCCGTAGATGGAGTTGGTCCCCGAAGGAGGTGGCTCGGACTGCTGTGCGGAGGTGACCTTTGGCAACGCCATCACCAGCAGCAGGACGAGAATGGCGCACGTCGTCTGGACGGGATTCCGATGGGCAGAGGTAGTTGATGTCATAAGTATTCCCCTCCTACCTAAGCGTCCGGGTCCGCCGATTACACCGACTGGAAAAGTATTTTCGTGCGCGGGCCTGCCAGCTTCACGGCTTCGGTGCGGTTGGCTCCACTTCGAAAGGCTGTGCCGCGCGTTTCTCAGGATTCGCCAGAAACCACTGCGCGACCCGCTCGTAAAAGCCTGCGTCCTTCGTGCTCACCAAACGCTCGCGAAACTCGTGGAACTCATGCCGCGGCACCACCTCTACGTTTCCACGAGCGCTCAGCCGCAGGCCCGCCACCGTCTCCGCGAATACCGGAAACCACGACGGCACTGGCGTCGAGATGTCCGGGACATTCCAAATGCGCGCGCCATCACCGGCCACCGTCACGCGCTGGCCCGTCGCGTCGAAGGACAACGCCGTCACCGGACCATAGGCCGACAGCCACTCCGTCATGGGCAGCCCCGTCGCTGCATCCCACACGCGGATGCGGCCGTTCCAGCCGCCTGTGGCGATGCGCCGGCCATCCGGGCTGAAAATTACTCGTGTCACCGCACTCTCGTGTTTCAGGGGCGGCGTCATCGCTTGACCCGTTGTCGCGTCCCATACCCGCGCTGTCAGATCGAGTGAACACGTGGCCACGCGCAATCCGTCCGGGCTGAACACCGCCCGATCTACCGTCCGAGTGTGCCGCAAAGCCGGGGCGGCTGGACGCCCTGTCGCCACTGACCAGATGCGCGCCGTGTTGTCACCGGAGGCGGTCACCACGCGCTCCCCGTCCGGGCTGAACTCCGCCCATTTCAAATGATCAATGTGCGCAAGCGCCCCGGTCAACGGCCGTCCCGTCGTGGCATCCCACACCCGCGCGCTTCGGTCGTCTGACGCCGTGACGAGCATCCGTCCATCCGGACTGAATCGCGCGAGCACCACCTCTCCGGCATGTTCCAGCGCGGGCGAAACTGGCTCGCCAGTTCGTGCGTCCAAAATTCGCGCCGTGCCATCCGCTGAAGCTGTCGCGATGCGCCCGCCGTCCGGGCTGAACGCGATCGCCCACACGGTCTTCTGATGCGGCCGCGCGTCGGCGATTCGTTGCCGGGACTTCGCGTCGTAAACCTGCACCGAGCCATTCTCCAGCGCCGTCGCGACCCGGCTTCCGTCCGGGCTGAACGCCAGCGCCTGCACCGCCGCGTCATGCAGCAAAGGCTCGCCATCGATCGCACCCGTTCTTGCGTCGTGAAAATGCGCCGCGCCGTTCATCGAGCCGATGAACACCGTCCGCCCATCCGGGCTCAGCGCCGCCAGATGCACGCCACGCTCCCGGCTCAGCACTAGACCTCGCGACCGTCGCGGTTCCACGTTCCACACCTGCACACTCCAGTCGAACGCACCGGTCACGAGACGGCTCCCGTCGGAATTGAAGTCCACGTACGAAATCCGTTCCTGCTCGCGCATGGGCTGAACCTTCGGCGTTCCGCTGCGCACATCCCACAACCGCGTCGTGATATCCATTGATGCCGTCGCCAGCGAATGACCATCCGAACTGATGCACCCGTGAGTGATCGCGCCCTCGTGCCGGAAAATCTCAGCCGTCGGATGACCCGTTTCCGAGTCCCAAAAACGCGCGCTGCCGCCGTTGCTCATCGTCAGCACCCTGCGTCCGTTCGGATGAAACGTCGCGTGCAAGATCGCCGGACGATGGTCTTCGTGAACCAGCTCGCGGCCGACGGCTTGTCCCGTAGCCGGATCGAACAACCGCGCCGCGCCCGACATGGAAGCCACCACCAAGCGTCGTCCATCCGGACTGAACTCCAACGCCGTGGTGCGACCAGCAACACCTGGTATCTGGCGCAGCATTGCGCCGGTATCCGCATCCCACAATCGCGTCGAACCGAGATTGCTCGCCGACGCGACCCAACGTCCGTCCGGACTGAACCGCGCATGACTTACCTCACCACTGTGCCCGCGCAGTTCCAGCAAAAGTTTTCCCGAAGCCACATCCCACAAGCGCGGTGTGCGGTCGGTCGAGATGGTTACCAGCCGCCCACCATCGCGGCTGAACTCCACCCAATGCACCGCGCCAGGATGTTTCAACGAAAGTCGCGCCAACCCGTTCGAGCCATTCCAAAGCCGCGCCGTGCCGTCCGCCGAACCTGTCGCCACCCGCGAACCATCCGGACTGAAGCATCCCGCCAGCACACGGCCGCGATGCTGCAAATACGCCGCGAGCTGGCCCGTCTCCGCGTCCCACAACCGCGCGACGTTTTCGCGGCTGATGGACAAGACCAGCCGGTCGTCCGCACTGAACTCCGCCCGCTCGACGGGTCCAAGGTGCCGCATCGATGGGGTGACTGGCAGGGCCCAGTCGCGATGCACCAGCGCCGAGACGAGCCGGATCGCCGCGATGAAGTTCGACGGCTCACGCCGCAACACCGCCGCCAGATGCGCCACCCCCGTCGCCGCATCGTGCGCGCGGAAAAACTCATCCGCCTGCCGCAGCTCGAGCGTTTGCACCGTGTCGGCCAGACGCACGTTCGCCACGCGCAAATCCGCATTCGCCGATTCCGCCTTGAGCCGCTGCTCGCTCTCCGCCTGCCGCGCGGTCGTCACGCGAAATGCCGCGACGCTCGATCCCACCGCCACCACCAACAACAACAGCAGCACGCTCGCGCTCAACGCGGCCACGGCCGGCCGCCGTCGGCACCAGCGCCAAAGTCGGCCAGCCGGGCTGACCGGCCGCGCAAGGATCGGTTCATCGCGGAGAAACCGGCTGAGCTCCGCCGCCAGTTGCCGGGCGTCCGCGTAACGCCGCGCCGGATCCTTTTCGAGGCACTTCAAACAAAGTGTTTCCAAATCCGGCGGCACACTCGGACTCAGGCGCCGCGGTGAAACGGGCTCCACCGATTGCACCTGTGCCAGCACTGCATGGATTGTATCTCCCTGGAATGGCGGCCGTCCCGTGAGCAAGTGATACAGCACCGCGCCGAGCGAATAGACATCACTGGCCAGCCCGACTTCGCCATTGCGCCCCAGCGCCTGTTCCGGCGGCATGTAACCCGGCGAGCCCAGCGCCTGCCCGCTCGCCGTTAGGTCCGTCGCACTATCCAATTGCCGGGCCAGTCCGAAATCCGTCACGCGCGGCTGGTCGAATGGATCGATGAGAATGTTCGACGGCTTGAGATCGCGGTGCAGCACCCGCTGTTCATGCGCGTGCGCGACAGCTTCGGCCATCGCGCGCACATACGTGGCCGCTCGCCGGACGGACAGCGGCCCGTCTCGCACCAGTTCGCCGAGGCTCGGCCCTTCCACCAGCTCCATCGCGATGAAGTGCCGTCCGCCGTGCTCGCCGACTTCGTGAATGGTCACGATGTTCGGATGCCGCAATCGCGCCGCCGCTTCGGCCTCGTTGCGGAACCGCCGCACGAATTCCGGCGAGGCGAACTCCCCGGCCAGGATCATTTTGAGTGCGACCAGCCGGTTCAGGCTTTTCTGGCGGGCGCGATACACCACGCCCATCCCGCCGCGCGCGATTTCCTCCAACAACTCGTAGTCGCCAAAATCCCGCAACGCCTCCGGCCAAGCCCGCATGGCCAGCTCGTCGAAACCGACGGCGATCGTCGCCACGAGGCAACGCGGGCAATGGCCAGACAGCACCCCGGGCGGCAGTTCGCCGCCGCACTGAGGGCATGTCTTCGGTGTCGTCACGGATGGAACGTCCAATCTGAAAAAGCGTTCTCTGCCTGAGAACTAAGCAAATCCGGGAACGGATTACAGGTCGGCGCCTCGAAGCGCGGCAAAAACGTGGCGCAACTCCTCGTCCACCGTCGACGCATCCGCCAGCGTGTCCGCGACCGTCTCGCGCAAAGTCTCCCGATACTTCTGCCGCAGCCGGTGGACCGCCACGCCAATGGTCCCGGCGTTCATGCCGAGGTCCGCCGCCAGCCGATCGTATTCGCCGGGCTCCGGTTCGCGGGAGAGGAACGGATGCAACCGTTCAAATTGCTGAAGCTTTCCCGAAACCTCTGCCGCACCGCGCAGACGCTTCAGCGCCTCGTCCAGCACCGCCAGCGCCCAGCGCCGTTCGAACACATGCTCGGGCGTTTCCGTCGTGGCCGGTTCATGGGAGAACCGTTGCTCTGCCTCGTCCGCGTCCAGCGGCACGATGGTTTGCCCACCGCCGCGCTTGGCTGCCTGGGCACGATCGTGAGCGTTGGCGAGAAAGCCCTTCACCATCGTGAGCATGTAGGAACGGAAGCGCGCGCCCTCGGGCGTGACACGACTGAGCCACTGCTTTTCCACGAGCCGGAGAAAAAATTCCTGGGCCAGATCCTGCGCGTCATCGGGTCCATGACCGCGGCGCCGCACATAGGCATAGAGCGGATACCAGTAGGCCCGACAAAGTTTGTCCAGCGCCGCTGCCTGCGCGTCCGAACTCGACTGCCCGGCCGCGAGCACGACGCTCCAGTGCGTGGTGGCGAAGACTGCCGCACCACCCCAGGCATTGGATTTTTCGTTGTTGTCAGCCATCGACGGCATTTTTTTCTGAGGCTGGATTCTACTCAGCCGGGGCCGAGGTTCCAATAATCAGTTTTGCGGAAACCGGGCCGGGTCGTCCCGTGGTTGCCCGGATCGTCTCAACAGCCGATAATCACGGGTCGATGCCGCCTGACAACCAGTCGCATGGTCCGGTCCCCGGCGTGGTCTTTGCCACCACGCGCTGGAGTCTCGTGCTCACTGCGGGCGGAAAGGGAGGGCCGGATTCGTTTGCGGCGCTCGAAGCTCTCTGCCGGGCGTATTGGCGACCCATCTTCTCCCACATCCGACGCTCGGGCCGGACGCCACAGGATGCCGAAGACCTGACCCAGGAGTTCTTTTCGCGCCTGTTGACGCGGGATGATCTCGCCCGTCTCGAACGTGGCCGGGGACGGTTCCGCAATTTCCTGCTCGTTTCGGTGCGCCACTTTCTCGCGGATGAGACAGACAAATCCCGCGCTCAGAAACGCGGCGGCGGCGTGCGACCGTTGTCCATCGATGCGCTGGCCGAGGCTGACGATGCGGTGGACGAACCGATGGCTGGCGAGACGGCGGAACAGCTGTTCGACCGGCGCTGGGCGGAGACGTTGCTCGGTCGCGCGCGTCAGCGACTGCGGGAGGAATGTGAGAAGGCCGGGCGTTTGCCGGTCTACGAAGCGCTGGGTCCGGAAGGCAACGGCGACGTGGAGGAGGATTACGCGGCGGTGGGTTCGCGCATCGGGCTGTCGGTCGCGGGCGTCAAGTCGGCGGCGTTTCGTTTGCGCGCCCGGTATCGGGAGCTGATTCGAGCCGAGGTGGCGGAGACGGTGTCCTCGCCGGAAGAGCTCGATGAAGAGCTGCGACATTTGCTTCGCGTCGTTTCCCAGCGCTGACTATGAATCTTCAACGGTCACGGAAACCTTTCCGGCCCGGGACCGTTCTTCCCCATCGGTGAACTCTTGCTGCCCAGTGTGTGCGCAGCCGCTTCCTCCCGGAACGCGGACGGGGTTCTGTCCTACCTGTTCCCTCCGAGGCGCGCTGGAGATTCATGAGGAAACGGAACTGCCGGCTGATCGCGAACGGGTGCTCGGCGGACACGAATTACTGGAGGTCATCGGCCGCGGCGGCATGGGGATCGTGTGGCGGGCGCGCCAGCTCAGCCTGAATCGATTGGTCGCCCTGAAGCTTATTGTCGCCGGCGAATTCGCAAGTCCGGAGGCGCGTCGACGCTTCCGCGAGGAAGCCCTGGCGGCGGCGCAGCTCCGGCATCCGAACATCGTTGGAATTCACGAGATCGGCGAGGAGGACGGTCAGGCGTTCTTCTCGATGGAATTGATTGAAGGCCGGACGCTGGCGGACGTGACGCGTTCCGGGCCGATTCCCGCGCGCGAGGCGGTCGCGCTGTTACTGCCGGTAATTGAGGCGGTGCAATTCGCTCACGAGAAAGGCGTCCTGCACCGCGATCTGAAACCTTCGAATTTGCTTCTGGATGCGGAGGGCGTGGCGCGGGTCACGGACTTCGGTTTGTCTCGCCGGCTGGATGCGACGGATCGCCAGACGCTCACTGGCGATGTGCTGGGTTCGCCGGCGTATCTCGCCCCGGAGCAGGCGCGTGGCGAACGTTCGGCGGAAAGCGTGCGGACGGATGTCTACGCGCTCGGCGCGATTCTCTACGAACTGCTCACTGGCCGGCCGCCCTTCCTCGGCGAATCGCCCGTCGCGGTCTTGCAGCAAGTGTTGCACGCGGAGCCGGTCGCACTGCGCACGTTGAATCCCGCCGTGCCGATCGATCTGCAAAGCGTGTGCCTGAAATGCCTGGAGAAGGAACCTGCCCGGCGTTACGCGAGCGCGGCGGAACTGGCGGAGGAGATGCAGCGATTCCGGCGCGGTGAAGCGGTGGCGGTGCGGCCGGTGGGCTGGTGGGGCCGGGCCTGGCGATGGAGCCGGCGGCATCCGGCCAAGGCCGGTTTTGTTGTCGCGATGGCGCTGTTGCTGGCCACTTTGTCGATCGTTCCTTCGGTCGCTTACTTCAAGGTGCTCCGCGCCGAGCAAGCGCGGGAGGCGCAGCTGCGGGAGACGTTGCTGACTCAGGCGTGGGCGACTCGCCGGAGCGGCCAGCCCGGCCAGCGGGTGCAAAGTTTGAAGGCGCTGCGCGACGCGGCGGCGCTGGGTGGAGACGATGCGTTTCGTTCCCGATTACGGCGTGAAGCGATTGCGAGCCTGGCGTTGCCGGATGTCTGGGTGGAACCGGCGCCGGAGTTACCGGCGGAATTCGATCCCACGATGATGCGCGTGAGCCCGGATCAACGATTCGTCGCGCACGGATTGTTTCGCGGGCCACTGCGTCTCTTGCGCGTCGCGGATGGAAGCGAAGTGGCGCGGATCGAGATCAAGCCGCGCACGTTGCAGCACGCGCTGGAGTTCAGTCCGGATGGACGGTTCATCGCGGCACGGCACGGTAATGAGATCGTCGTCTGGGACTGGACGAATCGCGTGGCGGTGGTGGCGCAGCCCGCCTGGCTGAACCGGTTTTCATTTCGTCCGGACAGTCGGATTTTTGCCGTCGCGCGCAGCGATGGAACAGTGGCGGGTTTTCAACTGCCGTCCGGCGAACCGGCATGGACCTGGAGCGAACGCAGCGATGCGAAGACGCAGGTGCTGGCCTTCGAACCGAGCGGCAAAGTGCTGGCGTGGGCGACTGGTGGCGCACGTGGCATCGAGCTGCGCGACGCGGTAACCGGACGCTTGCGCCGCGCGCTGCCGTCGAGTGTTCCGTTCACGGCGCTGAGCTGGAGCGCGACAGGCCGATCGCTGGCGGGGGGTGATGAGAACGGACGGATCTACGTCTGGGAGTTCGATGAGGACTGGAACGTCATCGAGCGGCAACAGTTGGATTTGCACTCTGGCTTTGTGCGGACGCTGGGTTGGAGCGCGGACGGGCGGTGGCTGGCCTCGGCTGGGTTTGACGAAGTGGTGCGTCTCACCGAAGTACGCGCTGGCCGGGCAGGCCTGGGCATTCCCGCGGCCACCTTTCAGCTGCAGTTCAGTGGGGACGGTTCCCGGGTGGGTCCGGTATGGCAGCAGCGGGCGCCGCGCTGGCTGGCGTTGACGAACTCGGACACTCTGGTGGCGCGCCGGGTGGATACGAAGTCGGGCCTTGGTTTCGCCATCGCGCTCGATGCGGCCGGCCGGCGACTGGCGGTGACGCGCCCGGAAGGTGTCGCGTGGTGGGAGACGATGGCGTTGACGGAATCCGATCGATTTAAATGGGAGCAGCCGACGTTCGTTCGCTTCACTGCAGACGGCGGAATGGTGACCACGACAGTGGGGGAAGCGTGGCGTTGGCCGGTCGGCCAGCGGACGCCGGTGAAGATCGCGGCGGCGGGCGGGGAGTACGTGGTGTTTACTCCCGATGAACGATGGTTCGCCATGCCGGATTTCCATCGCGGAAGAGGCGCGGGTGACCGGTGTGACGGTGAGCCCGGACGGGCATCATGCGGTGACGACGTCGCTCGATCGCGAGCAGACACGACTGTGGGAGACGGCGACGGGACGAGTGATCGATACGTGGCCGGACGAAGGGAACAATCGCGTTGAGTTCAGTCCGGACGGTCGCTGGCTGGCGCAGTTCGGGTTGCGCGTTCGTTTCCGCGACACGACGACGTGGAAGCCGGGCCCGCCATTGCCGGAGCTGCCATCGAATAGTCAGTCGTGTCCGGCGGCGTTCTCTCCGGATGGACGGTTCTTTGCGCTCACGGCGGCGAATGCGGAGGTGCATCTGCTGGCCGCGCCGGATTGGCGGTTGATCGCGACATTGGAATCACCGCGCGGCGGACGGATCAATCGGCTGGCGTGGAGCGGGGATGGCGCCCGGCTGGCCGTGGCGACGATGCAGGGCGAAGTGCAGTTGTGGCGGTTGACGGAGTTGAAGTCGCGGTTGCGCGAACTGGGTCTGGCTTGGGATTGAGCGCACTTGCGTTCAGCTCAGCACGGCCATCAGGTGCTGAAGCTCGCCATCGATGTCGAGCGGATCGGCGACGGTGTTGGCGACGCAGGCGCGGAGGAGTTCCCGGTAGCGTTGTCGGAGGCGATGCACGGCGACTTTCACGGCGCCTTCGCTCATGCCCAGCCGGCTTCCGATCTCGGCGTAAGTGGAGTCCAGACGGTCGCCTTGCAGGCAGGGAATCAACTGATTGAAAAGCGCCTCTTTGCGTGAGGCGTTGTATTCGCTTTCCAGCAGGCCCATCGCCTGGTCCAGAACGGCAACAGCCCAGGCTTGCTCGAAGATGCGTTGCGGATTGGACTCGTCGATCGGTTCGATCGCGTAACGCGTCTCCGCGTCCGTCGCGTCGAAGGAGATTGTCTGGCTGGAATCCCGCTTCTGCGCGTGTTGCTTGCGCCATTCGTTGGCCATGAAATGTTTCAACGAACCAAGGAGGAAGGATCTAAACCGACCACTCTCCGGATCGGCCTTGGTCAGCAATCGTTTCTCCAGCAGGTAGGCGAAGTAAGATTGGGTGAGGTCCTGAGCGTCGTGGGGAGAATGACCGAGGCGCCGGATGTAGGCGTAGAGCGGATACCAGTAACCGCGGCATAACGAATCGAGCGCGCGGGCGCTTTCGTCACCGGGCACTTCGCCGGCCTTGAGCACGACGCTCCAATGAGTCGTCGCGAAGACGGCGATCGGGGCGTGGTCGGCTCTGCTGTCCAGTGGGTCGCTGGCCATTGCTTGCTGAGCGTCTCACTCCACTGTGCCTGCCGCAAGTGCCCGGATGGCTGGCTGACGCGGGTCGTAAAATCAGAACACCCCTTCTTTCCGGCGTGATTTGCCCCAGTCGCCGACTAGTCATCGTGGAAGTCCCGGTCTCCGAAAGCGGGGTTGTACCTGCCCCTTTGTCGGCCGGTTCCGTCTGGACGATCGTGCGGCAAAAATTTAAGCTCGGAACAGTGTCCACGAATCCCAGTCAACCGCCGTCCACCAGTCCGAACCCGGTGTTTCAGACTACGCATTGGTCCGTCGTTTTGCAGGCGGCGGGAGGCGAGTCGACGGCGGCGCTGGAACAGTTGTGCCGGGTTTACTGGTATCCACTCTATGCGTTCGTGCGCCGGCAGGGACATGACGTTCATGACTCGCAGGATTTGACGCAGGGCTTCTTCGAGCTGTTCCTGACCAAGCATTATCTAAAGGATGTGGACCGCGACAAAGGCCGCTTCCGCTCCTTCCTGCTCGCCTCGTTGAAGCATTTCATGAGCAACGAGTGGAAGAAATCCACGCGCCAGAAGCGCGGCGGTTCATCCCGGACGATTTCGTTCGATTCGATGGAGGCGGAGGAACGCTACCGTCTGGAGCCTGCCACGGAATCCTCCGCCGAATCGCTGTTCGACCATCGCTGGGCAAGGGCGGTGCTGGATGCGGTGATGGTGAAACTCCGCGGGGAGTTCGAGCAGGCCGGCAAGGCGGATCGGTTTGGGGAAATGAGCGCGTTGATCTTTCAGGATCCGCCTCCCGGCGAATACGCGCGGCTGGCGCAGCAATGGAAGGTGACGGAGAGCGGCGTGCGCTCCAGCGTGCAACGCATCCGGCAACGGTATGCGGCGCTCTTCCGGGAGGAGATTGCCGGAACGGTGAACGATCCCCGGGATGTCGACGGCGAGATTGCCTATCTCGTCCAGGCGTTGGGACGGTGAGACAGCGGCGAGATTTTGTTTCTTTCTAAAGATGAAGGATCCGGGCGGACCGGGTTCATCCATGAACGACCATCGAAAATGCCCTGACTGCGGCCAGCCGTTGAGAGAGACGGATGCCCAGCCGCTTTGCCCGGCGTGCATCTTTCGCCGGATGTCGACAGGCGCCACCACGGTGCTTTCGGATGAGCCGCCGGTGAAGGCTGCCATGTGGGCTTCCAGTGCGGACGACGAGGCCGATACTGATTTCCTCAGCGAATACGAGTTGCTCGGCGAAGTCGGTCGCGGCGGCATGGGTGTCATTTACAAGGCCCACCAGGCCCGCTTGAACCGCACGGTGGCGCTCAAGGTCATTCACGCGGCGGGTCTGGCCGGCGAATCGGCGCGGCGCCGTTTTCAGTCCGAGGTGAAAGTCGCGGGGCGCCTGAATCATCCGAACATCGTTCCCGTGTTCGATGTGGGAATGATGGATGGCTGCCCGTGCTTCAGCATGGAGTTTTTCCCCGGCGGCAGCATGGCGGACTGGATGCGCCTGGCGGATCGGACCATCGAGGACGGCGTTCGCCTGCTCGTCAAAGTGGCGCAGGCTGTTTCCTTCGCGCACCTGCGGGGTGTGCTTCACCGGGACCTCAAGCCTGGCAATATTCTGATGGACGCTGCGGGCGAGCCGCACGTCGGGGACTTCGGGCTGGCCAAGGAACTTAATTCCAACAGCAACCTTACCCACAGCGGTGCGGTCCTAGGCTCGCCGAACTACATGTCGCCGGAACAAGCCGCTGGCCGCAGTGACTCGCTGACCGTCGCGACAGACATCTACAGCCTTGGAGCCATTCTTTACGAACTGCTGGCTGGTCGTCCGCCGTTCGTCGCGGCGACGCCGCTGGAAACCATGCGGCTGGTTGTGGAACAGGAGGCGCCGCGGCCGAGCACCGTTACCGGACGGACGGATCGTGATTTGGAGATCATCTGCCTCAAGTGCCTCGACAAGGATCCAGGCCGTCGTTACGCGACGGCGGCGGATCTGTCTGAGGACCTCGAACGATGGCTGCGGCATGAACCCATCCTCGCCCGTCCCGCCTCGCAGTCCGAGCGTCTTCGGAAATGGATGAAGCGTCACCCGGCGCTCGCCGCGGTCAGCGCGACATTGCTCGTGGTACTTGTGGCCGGACTGACAGGTGTCATCTGGCAGTGGCGCAAGGCGGAGCAGGCGCGGCAAAACGAAACGTTGCAGCTGCGTCGTGCTGAAGCCGCGCTGGCGCGCTCGTCTCTGGCGCTGGCGGAATCGGCCTTGCGCGAAGGGAACAGCCCCGCCGTGCTCGCCGCGCTGGACACCGTGCCTTCCAATTTGCGCGACCAGACGTGGAATTACCTCCAAGGCGAAGCGGACACGTCGCGGGCGTTGCCCGAAACTCTCGGGAAATCGCTCTCCGGGATCCAGGCGCATCCTGGACGTCCCTCTGTATTCGCGGCGGTGGATCGCAAGCGCGGCCGTGTGATCTTGTTGAACGTCCGGGAAGGTCGCCAGCTGCTCGAGTTTGCCCCCGGCTTCACGACAGGCGTTTCGAATGTTTCATACTGCCTGGCGCTCTCGGGCGATCGTGTCGCCGTGGGGCGCAACGGTTCCGGCGGCATCGTGGTTCATGACGCAAATGATGGAGGGAAGATTCTGGAGTGGGCCGCGCCGCCGTCTCAGCGGCTGGAGTTCAGTCCGGATGGCAGCCTCCTGATGCAGATCGGCCGAAACCGGCGTGGCATTCAAATGTGGAATGCGCAGGACGGAACTTCGCGCTGGGCGCAGAAGGGTGATTATCATGCGGCGCGCTTCACCTCCGACGGCCGGCACCTCGCCCGCTATTCGTGGTTCGAGCAACTTCAGCTGATCCGGGCGGATGATGGCGCGAAGGTTCTGCTGCTCGCGGACAACTATTTCCAGGAAATGGCCACGGAC
>Ga0154020_10002578_pt1 | contig 22065 bp, 14 predicted proteins | sample Klosneuvirus_201_FD_109709 | JGI IMG/M metagenome (GOLD analysis project Ga0154020, IMG submission 109709) | Active sludge microbial communities from wastewater, Klosterneuburg, Austria - Klosneuvirus_20160825_MG | ecosystem: Engineered > WWTP > Aerobic digester > Activated sludge | place...
CGGCGTGGAAGACGGAGCAACAACCGGAGCTGGCAGCTTTCGCACAATGGACCGAACGCTTCCTTGCGGCGACGGACGCGCAACGCGAGGGATTGATTTCCGAAGGAATCGAGTTCGCTGAACAAAGACGATTGGTGCTTGCTCAACTCATTCGTTCCGACCCGGCAAGGGCGCTGGCGGCAGCCGTGCCTTTGGCGGTGCGGACGCGATTGCCCGCTGACGTTGAAAATCTGTTGGAAGAGCGTGTATCGGGCAGCGGCGATCTGGCGCTGATTGGCGTGACCCCTGCGCCCGGCCAGCAAGTGGCGGAACCCATCTTCCGGTCTGCCTTTGTGAATGGGCGCTCTTACCGTGCGTTCACTTATGGCCGTCGCGAACATCTCGCTACGCTTCCGAACGCGTCAATCATCGGCGTCGCGGTCAATGGAAAGCTGGCCGTGAGCGATTCCCCGCTGCGAGTGTTGGAGCCGGGTGAAAAGGCGGATGGTCGCCCGGTGGAAAATGTGTGCGTCATTTCCGGCAAGGCGACGCCTGTTACCGTTGACAGGCCGCTAAACGTGACTGAGCCAACTGCGGTCGAGGTGAACGGGCAGGTGCATGTGCTTTGCGAGGCAGCCCATGTAATTCTTTATGAGAATCAACTTGTGACCAAGGAGAGTGCAAATGTGGACATCGCTGCCGACGGCGGTCCGGGCAGTGGCGGCGTATCGGGACGCCCGACCCTGGCATGGACGCACGGAACGAAACGAGTCTTAATCATCCGCGTTGATTTCTCAGATCTCCCTGGCCCGTCGGTTTCGGAAGAGGATGCCGTCAACCTCTTTAACAACACGAACGGTGTGAGGGATTATTATCAACAAGGAAGTTACGGCAAAACTTCGCTGCAGATTGCTCCGGTCGTTGCCGGCGATTCCCCCGATGTAACCGAGACATTCCGCATGCCGAGGAGCGCTGCGGACTATGCGACCAACGGCATTGCCACCTTTGGTGACACCCTGATACTTGATGCGGATGCCCGAGCAGCAGCTCAGGCCGCGGGCTATTCAATGGATGCCTATGACCGAATTGGTGTCGCTTTTCCCGACTTGCTCCACATACCGGGCTCCAAAGTCAATTATAGTGGATTCGCCGACGTCATAGGCAAGAGGTTTGCGATCAATGGTTCTTTTGGCTTTCAGGTCGTGGCTCATGAGCTTGGGCACAATTACGGAATATGGCACGCGAGCAGGTGGCAAGTTTCGGATGGAAATCCGATTTCTGAGACCGGAACGTCTGTGGAGTATGGCGACCCGTTTGACATCATGGGTATAGGTTATGACTTCGAAGACCACTTCTCGCACTGGAACAAGAGCATTCTTCAATGGATCCCAGACGCCGCTATTCCAGTTGCAACAAATGACGGAATCTACCGCCTTTACCGGTTTGATCATGCGCAAGCTAATCTGACGAATGTTCTCGGATTGAAAATTCCTCGCGACGCGACGCGCGATTACTGGATCGGGTATCGTCGGGCAACCAGTAATGCGAATCTCAACAGTGGGGCTTACATCCTGTGGGGTTACAACAATAATCAGGGAGCTCATTTGCTGGACATGACGACTCCGGGCAGCAACATCCAGGATCCCGCGCTTGGCATTGATGCAACGTTCGTTGATTTGGCTACCAATATTGCCATTAAGCCAGTAGCCCTCGGAGGAGTTGAGCCTAACGAATACTTGGATGTGCAAGTGACCTTCGGAGGGGTTGCCCCGTTCATCACAACCGCCCCTCAGACTCAGATCACGACTCCGGGACAAAGCGCAGTTTTTATTTTCGTGGCCGGCGGTAATCCTTCGCCTTCATATCAATGGCAACGACAGGCGAGCAGTGGCGGAGACTGGGCATACCTTGACGACGTGGGGGTCTATACTGGATCGGACACCGCCGCACTGATTGTCAACGACACCGCGACTTCAATGGATGGAGATCAGTTCCGCTGTGTTATCAGCAATTCATCAGGTAGCGTTACCAGTTCTCCACCAGCCATCCTGACCGTGATCCCGTTTGGGGTTACAACGCTTGCCGGCCAGATTGGAATCTACGGCCATGCGGACGGAATTGGCAGGGTTGCGCAGTTTAGTTGCCCGAGCGGGGTTGCCGTTGACAGCGCTAGAAATATTTATGTGGCGGATAAGTGCAATTCTACGATTCGAAAAATTACCCCTCTAGGTGAGGTGAGCACTTTTGCTGGATTGGCCGGGATCAGAGGCAGCGCGGATGGGGTTGGCAGCGACGCTCGCTTTAGGGGTCCCTCTGGCGTGGCGGTGGACAGCGGTGGCAGTGTTTATGTGGCGGATGCCGAAAATCACACGATTCGTAAAATCACACAGGCTGGCGCAGTGAGCACGGTGGCAGGATTGGCGAGTAGTAGCGGGAGCGCCAACGGCACCGGCAGCATCGCACGATTTTATTACCCGAACGGCGTTGCGGTGGACACTGCTGGGATTGTTTATGTGGCGGACTCAGGGAATCTCACGATTCGGAAGATCACTCCGGCGGGCGTGGTGAGCACCTTGGCTGGTGCGGCAGGAAACAGTGGCAGTGCGGATGGCACTGGCAGTGATGCGCGATTTCAGTCCCCGGATGCCATTGCAGTGGACACTGCTGGAAATATTTATGTAGCCGATACTGGAAATAACACGATCCGGAAGATTACTCCTGCGGGGGTAGTAAACACCTTGGTCGGTTTGTCGCCATACGCTGGCAGTTTAGACGGAATCGGCAGCGCGGCCCGATTCAATAGTCCAGGCGGCATCACGATAGATGCACTCAGACATAGCTACTATGTGACGGACCAACAAAACCACACGATCCGCAAGGTCACGCCAGCCGGGGTAGTAAGCACGCTCGCTGGGGTGGCAGGTGTCTGGGGCTCTAGTGATGGTATCGGCATAGCGGCGCGTTTCTTTAACCCTTTTGGCATCGCGGTGGATAATGAGGGCAGTTTGTATGTGGCCGACTATGTCAATAACACAATCCGGAAAATTGTAATTCCCCCCGTCCCACAATTGACCGAGACGGCCCTGAGCAATGGAGTGTTTCGAGTTGTTCTGAATGGATCAGTTGGCAGCATTTATTTTATCCAGACTTCATCGAACCTTGTGAACTGGTCAACGATCTCCACGAACACAATTCCGCAGGACGGTATCGTCCTCATTGTTGATTCGAGCATTGCCAGTCAGCCGCGTCGTTTCTATCGTGCCGTGTTGCTGGCAACAGGCCCAGTTCCCATTCTTGCCACATCAGGCGTCATCACCGCTCCTTTCTTCGTCACGAGCGGCTATATTCATCAGACAAACGAAACTACCGTCACCACCGGCGGCCGGGCCGCTTACAACTTCACGGTCCCTCTCGCTGGCGATTATGTGATTCAAACAATGGTGAATGCGCCCGATGGTGGAGCGAACTCGTTCTTCGTGAACATTGATGCCGAACCGCAGAATCCATCCATGGTTTGGGACATCCCGCTCACGGTTGGATTCGAGCAGCGGACGGTAAGCTGGCGTGGCAATGGCGTTACCAACAGTCAGTTTGTTCCAAAGATTTTTAACCTTAATCAAGGCCCGCACCAACTCATCATCCGAGGGCGAGAGGCCGATGCTCTTTTGCAAAGTATTACAATCCGGCTGCCTGCGGGGAACGGTTGAGGTATTGCGTTAGACTGGGAGACAGACTCCTGCGGAGCGACCAACTTCATTGGCGAGGGGCTCGGCTACGTCCACGGACCCGCTAAATCAATATCGCTCAGTAATTCACAGTTGCGGGGCGCTTCTATTGGCGCGCCCGGTTCAGGCGTGTGCCGGTTCTCTCGTTGTCGTCTTTTTTGCGGGCAAGGCGATTGCGTCCGCTCGTGTGCGTGCCGCTGGGCTGTTGGTGTTGCATGCTGTCCTTGTCTCATCAAGGTTGTTGGTTTAGCGGGATTACGAAACGCTGAAACTGATGGGGGCCAGCCTCAGCATCGGTGTCCGTGGTGAAGCGCATATCGGCTTTTTAGTTGCTTTGTTCATTTGTCAGTGTGTAATCGCAAACAGGTCTCGGAAAGATGCAATTCGGAAAAGTGGCTGATTCAGATGGCGACCAAAGCGCATCGTAAGTTGCAGGGGGCCTCCATGCTAAGCGACCACGCCTGGCTTGAGGTCGCCAGTGCCTTGGACATTACAAAGCGCGAGGTGCAAATAATTCAGGGCGTCTTCGACAATCTCCCCAAGGCAGGTATCGCCCACCGGCTCGGTATTTCGACGCACACGACGCACACGCACTTGAACCGCCTGTTCAAGAAACTCAACGTCACGACCCGCACCGAGTTGGTTCTGCGGATCATGGAGCAGATGATTGCCCTGACACTTTCCGAAACCGGCGTGCTTCCCCCCATTTGCCCCCACCATCATTCTGGCGGTTGCTGTTTTCACAAACCGCCTGCCAAAGCCGCTAGATCCTAGCCCCCTCCGCCTTGCTTGGGCCTCCGGTTTTTAGCGTTTTAGTTTGCCACGTTTCAGTATTTCCCTCGCATTCTACTGTAGGCCAAACAGCCGACTTGCCGAGCTCACGCCGGTTATCAAATCTGACATTGTGGTGGATGAGCCGACTCAGCGGCATCCGACGCACAGGGTAGCTTTATGAAAAACTATGCGCAGTTCAATGCGGGATTTTTCGTGCCCGCCGCCGCGACACCACGGCTTCCTCCTGTGCTATTCCCATTCTCCTAAGATTATGAAACCGCAACGAACAAAAACGCCAAATATGCGGCCGAAAAAAACAGTGACGGTCGTCACAATCTCAGTTTTGCTAGTTTTGCTTATTATTCTCGTTTGGCCTCGCAAGACGGAGCAACCAACGTTGACGAATACAGGACGCACTGATGTGCCAGGGACTCGGTCAATAACAGAAGAAGTTCCTGCATCTTCCTCATCCAACATCTCGAATCCATCGAGTAGCGCAGTGCTTCCACCGCGCGCTGCGACTAATGTGACCGGACGAGTGGACAAAGAGACCATGCTCCGTCAGTTGAAGAGCTGGATTCGGAAGCGCGAGGGTTATGAAGTTCAAATCGTTTCTTCTCAGGATATTTTGGATTTGAAGGGCAATCCGGCCTCGCTGAATGTTCTTGTGACAAGCCTCACGTATGGGGAACTCACGGCCGAGAAACTGAAGGCCGGACTCGATGATGCCGCCGCGAAAGAGCATGCCCTGCGCGAGCAGTTGGCAAAAGCGAAACAAGACGAGGACATTGCTGGCGTGAACCGACTGGTCGCCGAGTTGATCGAGAGTCGAACGGCGTTCGTTACAAATAACGGCGTATCCTCATACAAACTGAACCTTCGGAAAGAACTACCGCCAGTGCTTGCGTTTTGGCCCGGCCTGCCTTTTGAGACTGTCAGAGAAGCCTCAGCACGAAATCTGGCTGCAACCAGACTCGGTGGCGGAGTTGGTTTACAGGGCCTTGTCCACTTCACAAGTGCGACGGCGTTGTTGCGATTTACCAACAGTGCGGGAGGGAGCGTTTATGTTGATCCGTTCCGCATGACTGAGGTTTCACAGAATACGCTCCAAACGTTGAGCCAAGGCGCCAGGCAGCGTGACGATGCGGAACGGGATTCACGCATCGCCGCACAATGGGCGGATTATTTGCAGCCATAAAACCAGTTGTTTGAATCGAGAGGGCGACCGACCACCATGAAAACAAAAACGCTCACGTTCCTAGTGCTCACACTCTGCGCCTTGCCTTGGCTCACGGCAAACGCAACCCAAACGCTCATTTCGGGTGTGCCCAACTACGACCAAGACGTGTTTCCTATAGATAAGCCTTACGGTCATGATTCTTCAACTGAAGGCGGCGATTGTGTTCCAACCGCATGCACAATGTTGCACGGTTATTACGACGCGAATGGTTGGCCGCGCTTGATTCCATACGGTTCAAGCGCTGTAAATCAGAACGCTTGGGGAATTGATACTGTCGTTCGCAAATATAAGCAGCAGCTAAATTATTCACCGCAAGCAGGCACTACTTACTACGGCCTCCTCCAATCACTGTGGAATGTTTTAGGAAACGGTATCGTATCGGTTACAAGGTATTTTGAGCCAAGCGCTGCCTTTAGTCGTGAAGATGACGACTGGACGAGTTGGACGCGAGTTCAAGGCTACCTAAACGCCAGTCGCCCGTGCGTGTTGATGGATTGGCCTTCGGGCGCGATTGATTCATACAAATGGGAGGGATACTCAACGCTCAACGAGCTTGGCGGCGGACATGCAATGTGTGCGGTGGGATGGTCAGATGTCGGCGGGCGATGGGTAATGTGTAACATGGGTTGGTCATACGCGGGACGAGGGTGGATGAATTATGACGGCGGCGATGATTGGTATCTTTCGCAAATCACACCGGGTGGTTCATCCTCCGGCGAAGATGACGACGCCTACGAGGACAACGACACCATCGGGACTGCTCGCTCGATTTCGACGGGCACGATCAGCAATCTGCGCTGTCTTGACACGCTGCTGTCGGGCAGTAATTACAAGGGAAGCTGGGGAGACTGGTTCAAGGTAACGGCCTCATCCGGCCAGTCTTTGTCCGTGACAACGACTTTCACGCACGCCAACGGAGATCTAGACTTGCGGGTGTTTAACCCAAGCCAAACTGAAGTGGGCAGCAGCACCGGTTCAGGTAACTCCGAGAGCGTCACTGCTTCTCCCACGACTGCGGGCAGCTACTACATCTTTGTTTACGGTTACAATAATGCGAAGAACAGCAGCTATTCGCTCACAACTTCGCTTACCATGTCGACAGCGACTATCAGCGTGGTGGCGAGTCCATCGAGTGGCGGCACGGTGGGTGGCGGCGGCACCTACACAGTGGGTTCATCTCGACAAATCTCCGCGACGGCCAACAGCGGGTGGACGTTTACGGGTTGGAGCGACGGCAACTCATCAAATCCACGCACCATTACCGTGCCTTCCGGTGGGGCCACCTACACGGCGAACTTCCAGCAGCAGACGGCGACGATCACAGTGGTGGCGAGTCCATCGAATGGCGGCACGGTGGGTGGCGGCGGGACCTATACCGTGGGTTCATCGCGACAAATCTCCGCGACAGCGAACAGTGGTTGGACGTTCACGAGCTGGAGTGACGGCAACACGTCCAATCCACGAACGATCACGGTGCCTTCTGGTGGGGCCACCTACACAGCGAACTTCCAGCAACAAACGGCCACGATCACCGTGGTGGCAAGTCCTTCAAATGGCGGCACGGTGGGTGGTGGGGGCACCTACGCGGTGGGTTCATCGCGGCAGATTTCAGCCGCGCCCAACAGCGGTTGGATGTTCACGAGTTGGAGCGACGGCAACACTGCCAATCCGCGCACTATTACGGTGCCTTCGGGTGGTGCAACTTATACAGCCAACTTCCAACAGCAGACGGCGACGATCACGGTGCAGGCAAGTCCGTCAAATGGCGGGACCGTGAGTGGTGGTGGAACCTACACGGTGGGGTTGTCCCAGCAGATTTCGGCCACAGCCAACAGTGGTTGGACGTTCACGGGCTGGAGTGACGGCAACACTTCCAATCCGCGCACCATCACGGTGCCTTCCGGTGGGGCTACCTACACGGCCAACTTCACGCAGCAGACGGCGGTGATCACCGTGGTGGCAAGTCCGTCAAATGGCGGGATCGTGAGTGGTGGCGGAACCTACACGGTGGGGCTATCCCAGCAGATTTCGGCCACAGCGAACAGCGGTTGGACGTTTACAGGCTGGAGTGACGGCAACACATCCAATCCCCGCACGATCACGGTGCCTTCAGGAGGCGCAACCTACACGGCGAACTTCACACAGCAGACGGCGACGATCTCGGTGGTAGCCAGCCCCTCAAATGGAGGCACCGTAGGCGGCGGCGGCACATATGCAGTTGGAGCATCCCAGCAGATTTCCGCGACGGCCAACAGTGGGTGGACCTTTACGGGTTGGAACGATGGCAACACTTCTAATCCCCGCACGATCACGGTGCCTTCAGGGGGGGCGACCTACACGGCGAACTTTACGCAGCAGACGGCGACGATCTCGGTTGTGGCAAGTCCGTCGAATGGCGGCACGGTGGGTGGTGGTGGAACTTTCACTGTGGGTGCCTCGCAGCAAATTTCGGCCACAGCTAACAGCGGCTGGACGTTTACAGGTTGGAGTGACGGCAACACATCCAATCCGCGCACCATCACGGTGCCTTCGGGTGGTGCGACCTACACGGCGCACTTCACACAGCAGACGGCGACGATCTCGGTTGTGGCAAGTCCGTCGAATGGCGGCATGGTGGGTGGTGCTGGCACTTACGCAGTTGGAGCATCCCAACAGATTTCCGCCGCTGCCAACAGCGGCTGGACGTTTACAGGTTGGAGTGATGGCAACACTTCTAATCCCCGCACGATCACGGTGCCTTCAGGGGGGGCAACCTACACGGCGAACTTTACGCAGCAGACGGCGATGATCACGGTGGCGGCAAGTCCTTCGAATGGCGGCACGGTGGGTGGTGGTGGAATTTTCACGGTGGGTGCCTCACAACAGATTTCCGCCACCGCCAACAGCGGGTGGACGTTTGCAGGTTGGAGTGACGGCAACACATCCAATCCGCGCACCATCACGGTGCCTTCGGGTGGTGCTACCTACACGGCGAACTTCCAGCAGCAGCCAAGTAGCAGTTTGGTTGTTACCACAACGTTAGATTCAGGTTTGGGCTCACTGCGACAGGCCATTCTCAACGCAAATACTTTGGGCGGGGGAACGATCACGTTTTCAAACGTGGTTGGAACAATTGTTAGTGCAACCCCTCTGCCAGTTCTGGTCGCACCGATTACTATCGTAGGACCAGGGGCGAGCCAACTGTGTGTCACGGGGAATGGCCCAGCCGTTGCTGTCTCTCCCGCTGCGGTTGTTGCCGTTAGTGATCTAAGGCTGACCGGACGTCCTATGAATGTTACATGGTCTGGGGGTGCTGTTTCCAACGCCGGAAACCTGACCCTCACCCGTTGTCTGATCGCAGATAGCACGGCCAGTCAAGGCGCTGGCATTTACAATTCAGGCGGCCTCACCCTGAGCAATTGCACCCTTACGGCGAACATTGGCGACGGCATTGGAGGCGGAGGAATTGGCACCGGCCTCCTGAACGATGGAACCGCAACGCTGAACAACTGTGTTATCACCAACAACAATGCCAACCGCGGGGACGGCGGCGGCATCTATAACACCGGAAGTTTGAGTCTGCGTGGTTGTGTGCTTACCGGCAACAGGTGCATGGAGGCGAATGGCGCGGGCATTTTCAATTCCGGTGGAAACATAGTGATGCGTGACTGTTCGATCATCCAGAACAGCACTTCGACCGGCATAGGCGGAGGGTATGGAGGGGGGATTTACAATACTGGATATCTCGCGGTCACGAACTGCACGTTTGCAAAGAATACTGCAGGCGGCGGTGGTGGCGACACCGGCGGGGGAATTAGAAACTGGGGAACCGCTATCCTGGCAAATACGACCATTAGCGGGAACATAGTATCTTGGTCGTTTGGAGCCGGGATTGCCAATCAAGGGACGCTCACCATAGTCAACAGCACCATAAGCAGCAATTCGGCGGCTGGCGGTGGGGGGACCACTGGGGGCGGCGTGTGGAATGGTGAGGCCGGGACTGTGCATTGCCTCAACACAATTTTCGCCGGGAATACGGCAACGGGCGGAGGTGGGGATTTCGTCGGCACTCTGACCTCGGATGGTTTCAACTTGATCCAAAATACCAACGGTTGCGCTTTGGCTGGTCTGGCGACCGGCAACCGGTTGGGCGTAGTTCCGCAGTTGGGGCCGCTGCAGGACAACGGCGGGTCAACTTGGACGCATGCCTTGCTACCCGGCAGCCCAGCCATCGACGCGGGCACGATGATCGGAACATTGATGTTCGACCAGCGTGGCCTGTCCCGGCCTCAAGGCGCGGCCAGCGACATTGGAGCATTCGAGTTTGTATCGGCGCCAGTCGGACTGAGTGGTGCATCTTGGAGCAATAAAGTATTTCGCAGCACGCTTTACGGCTTGCCTGGCAGCAACTATGCGTTGCAAGCATCCTCGAATCTCGTCCAATGGTTGACACTTTATTGGGCTACAATTCCCGGTGGAGGCTCCATTCCAATCCTCGATGCAAGTGCTACAAATTATGTCCGGAGATTCTATCGTGCGGTGCCTCAGAACGAGCTTGTGATTCCTGCTACGTCAGGCGTCATCACAGCGCCTTTCTTCATCACAAGTGGCTATATTCATCAGACAAACGAAACGACCGTCACCACCGGGGGGCGGGCCGCCTACAACTTCACCGTTCCCACTGCGGGGAACTATGTGATTCAAACGATGGTGAATGCGCCCGAAGGCGGAGCAAACTCTTTCTTCGTGAACATTGATGCCGAGCCGCAGAATCCATACATGGTTTGGGACATCCCGCTCACGGTTGGTTTTGAGCAAAGGACCGTAAGTTGGCGTGGCAATGGCGTTACCAACAGCCAATTTGTTCCGATGGTGTTCAACCTTTCCACAAACCAACACCAGCTCATCATTCGAGGGCGAGAGGCCGATGCTCTCTTGCAAAGCATGACCATTGTGCCGTGGCCATAGCCGGGACGATGGCCGTTATCTGCCGGTCGCCCTTGGGACGCTCTCGAGTATCGAGACACATTCAGCGGAAACATTAAGCGTGCCCTAAAGCGACCATCAGGAAAACACACTATTCCCGTTGATGCGCATATCACCTTCTGTCATCACTGCGGCTGACCGCAGTTCGACCTGCATTCTGCTCCTGGAAGACTATTGAGTTATCCACACCTCTCCCCCTCGGAGAGGTTTTTCGCGGTAGAATGGTATTCAGACTTCCGTTGCCCGTTGCAACGGTTGGCACTTTGACTTCGCCCCCCGACGAAAGGACTCCCCTGTGAACACCTATGACCACATCACTGAACGGATCGTTGACCTGTTAAACCAAGGCACTGTCCCCTGGCACAAACCGTGGAAAGCTAGAACCGGCCTGCCCCGAAATCTCATCAGCAAAAAGCCATATCGCGGCATCAACGTATTCCTGCTCCTGTCCATGTGCTACGAATCACCGCACTGGCTCACGTTTCGTCAAGCCATCCAGCTTGGCGGCAGTGTGAAGAAGGGGGAGAAGTCCTGTCCGGTTGTCTTCTGGAAGCAGACGACGATTGAAGACAAGGAATCCGGCGAGCCGCAGAAAATCCCGCTGCTCCGCGTGTATCACGTGTTCAACGTCGCGCAATGCGACGGCATTCAAGACACGCCCACTGAAGAAACCAGCGACGTGGTCACCCGACCGGCGGAGATGGTGGCCAACATGCCGCATCCACCATTCATCAAGCATGGTATGGTGCGCGCGTATTATCTGCCTTCCGATGACATCGTTGGAATGCCGGCACGCGAACGGTTCGATGGTGAAGCGGGCTATTATGCCACGCTCTTTCACGAACTGGTTCACTCAACGGGACACGAAACCCGCCTGAATCGTTCCGGCATCACAGAGCGAAACGGTTTCGGTTCGAATCCATACTGCAAGGAGGAGTTGGTCGCGGAAATCGGCGCTGCATTCCTTTGCGGTCACGCCGAGATCGTCGAGCGGACGATTGATAATTCGGCCGCGTATCTCCAAAACTGGCTTGAACAATTGCGAAACGACAAGACTCTGATCGTGCAGGCAGCGGCTCAAGCGCAGAAGGCGGCAGACTTCATCCTTGGAAATGGGCCTGACGAATCATTGGTCAGCGCTCTGAATACAACCACACCACCTCCCATGCTGGAGGCGGTATGTGTATGAATGCCCTGAACTCAAAGGTGAACCCGTGAATGCAAAAGCTCGCACACTCAAAATTGAAGCCATTGGTGATTTTGCCCGCCATAAAATCAAACCCCGGATTCGCCTGACTGGGCAATGGCTTGAAAGGGCTGGATTCAAGCCGGGCCATCGCGTGGAAATTTATTCGTCGAAACCCGGCGAATTGTCCCTTCAATTCAAGGAAGAGTATCCCCAGCAGGATACTCCATAATAAAACAACCCCGACCATTTCTGGCCGGGGCTTTTTGTCGAAATTTTTGGGCGCGCAGTTTATGCGGGCACCAATTCAATCTTCACCTTGCGGCCCAACGCACGGGCAGCCTTGCCCAGCGTGTTCAGCGTGACCGAGGAATTGGACGCATCCAACAACCGGTCCACCGCCGCCCGGCTCGTTTTCATCCGGGTGGCCATTTCCGCTTTGGTGACTGATTTCTCTTTCAGCAGGCGGGCAATCTGCAGGCTCGTCGCCTGTTTGAGCGCACGCGCCTCGACTTCGCCCAGGATGCCCTCTTCCTTCAGGAAATCCCGGAAGTCATTGCCACGATGTTTGTTCTTGCTCATAGATTTTGTAAATATTGCCGTTTACGTTTCTTCGCCAAATCCAGTTCGTCGGCTGGCGTCTTTTGCTGCTTCTTGATGAATCCGTGCAGCAGGACAATTTCCTGATTCACCATCGCGAACAGCGTCCGCGCGATGCGATTGTCCAACCGCGAGCGAACTTCCCAGATGCCGTCGCCCAGATTGTCCACCAGCGGCTTTCCCACCGGCCACGCATATTGCACCGTCTGAATGTCCGCGCCGATGGTCTTGCAGTCTTCTTTCGGCAACTCTTTCAGCCATTCCCGCACCGGCTGATTGCCGGTGTCGGTCTTGAAGAACACAACCCGGAGCGGGCGTTCAGCTTTCATCTGCAAAGGAGTGTATCATTTTTGATACAGTTGTCAAATCTGGTGGATTTCATTTCACGACCATTGGCTCAACCGAAGACGCCTGGCCAATGGCGCTTCGAATAATTGCCTTAACAATCGAAAGGCCTTCGGCGATCTGATTTCTCTGTTTGTCAGTCAATGCCGATGAGCGCGGGTCTATTAATGTATATTCAGCCGGCGTGACGCCCACCAGCGACGTGATCGGCTGGTTCATAAAGCCAACTTTCTTAGATTCCACCACCGTGAAAAATATCCGCGCTTCGTCATCCTTGCTCTTCCCGCCAACAATAACACATCGCCTCAAGCCACCTGGAAGTGTTTGTTTCGCTTCTATGCTAAACATCTCGGTTTCCGGCGTCAGGCCAGAGCGGAGGTTCTCAGGCGACAGTTGCAAAGAGCGAAATTGTGCAACTATGGATGATAGGACCTCCTTGATCGGTTTATCGGTCTTAAACTCGTAGCTTTCGAACCAACCCGCACCGCTGGTTTGCTTGATAACTGCATCAAAAGCTTTCCTTGGCCGTTCTAACCGCTCAATCCGCATTTTTTCAATCTGCTCTGGCTCACGCTGCTTGAAATCCGCAACCATCTGTTTCGCTTGCCCATTATCTGGCAAATATGTCAACGCTGCTCTTAATTCCACGCCGCCGCCGATAAAGTCACCAGCCCTCCCTAACGCCTCCGCGCGACGGATTAGACGAAGCCCTGCTGCTTCACGGACCAATGCACTGGCTACCGGGTCATCGGGATTTGCGCGAAGGGCATTGCCGAGTGATTCCAACGCGGAGTCGTAATCGGCGGCGTCCATGGATTTCCGCGCCGCCCGCATCGCCCCAGTGTAGGTTTGGCTGGTTAGATTGGTGCGCACCGTGGTTGCCTCATCGGCGATAATTTCAAGCGGAACTGTGACCGTTTCGTAGTTATCCAGGCGCAGAATGAATCTCCACGTCCCAGGTTGCAGTTCCGCAAGTTTCAAGGGTGTGGTTCCCCAATAATGTCCATCAATACCGGTCACAGATGCGCCCGGAGGCTTCGTCTCCACCACCGCACTGCCATATTTGAATTCCACCTGAATATCATTGGTTGCTCCACTTTTCACTTCAGGTCTCACGTCCCAACGGCGCTTGTGATGCCAGGAAACCAGATTGTAGACGCCCGCCGGCAAGCCCACGATGGTGGCCGGAAAGTCACCAGACTCCACCGTCTCGTCGTTACCACGCACCAGTCGAAAAGTTGCCTCGCTTTGGTTACAGGATAATTGCAGTGCTCCGAGCCTCGGCTTAATGACCAGGGTATTGGGAACATTTTCGAAAACAGCAACGACCTGGCGATTTTCCCAATACTTGTCCCGCGCCTCAACCAGGTATTCATCGGTAGGAACGGTAGAAGAAATACCGGCGCTATTGGTCAGGGTGACGCTGAATTCAGGGCCGCGAATTGTGAGAAGGGGCACAGGCGGATCAACCGTTACCGCGAGAGTCCCTTTGGCGCGAAGCAAATCAATGTTCCCAAAGTGATGCCCGCCATACCAAGTAAACATATTGGTCGCGTAAGTCACCCCTTTGGGATGCGTGATCACAAATCGATGTTTTCCCAGCGAGATCAACTGACCATCGAAGGCCGTCTTGCCATCCAGCATAACGGTTGGATTGAAGTAATCCGTCCGTCCATTCACGGAGACCGTGAAGTTCAGCCGGGTTTGCTCCATGAGTCGCTGATGCGTGCGCAAACAAAAAAGCACGAGCACCAAGAGGCACCACCACAACAGTGGGCGCAGAACGCGCAGCCAATAACGAAGACGGTTTTCCGAGGGAGTGGAGCTGCTCTGTGTTGCCATGTTCGTAATCTTTCCCTTCAAACCTAAGACTGGCCCGGCCCGGCTTCTCTGAGAAAAGCAAAATAGCGAACTCCGGATTAGCGTTGACCACTGAGTTGAACCAACGCCATGATGCGAGCCAGATACTCGACCATGGCTACATCCAACGACAAGCCCAAAAAACGCGAGTCGTTGCGTCGCTTGATGGATTTCCTTTTCGGGTTCAAGAATAAGCGCGGGGAAATCTTGGATCACTGGATTTACTCAGCCGATGGATTCAGCATCTCTCCACAAGAATTCTACACGACCGTTGAACAGCGACTGGCCGACCGCAAAATTCCCGGCATGGAAATCGGACGGCAGGAGTTCGCCGAGGCGGGGTTGCTGTCTGACCAACGACTGTATCTGCGATTGCTGCGGGAACGACTGGCAATCACAACCTGTGCTGCACCGTTTGGAAGCATTTTCTTCTTCTCCTGCCGCACCGTCCATGTCCCAGCGCTGGTCCGGCTTTGGCATATCCTAGCGGCGCTCGTTTTTCTGAACATCATGGGCGGCCTCTTGATCCCACCGTTAGGCCTTGTTTATGCCGGGATCGCGCAGCTAGCCCTGATGTTTGCCTTGGTAGGTGTGCTACGGAACGCGTCGGCTGGTGGCCGGTCCAATCTCGACACCATCCTGCTAAAAATACCCGTCATCGCCACGATCTACGAAGACTGGTTTCGTGAAGAAACCTATTACCGCGAAGACACACGAAGCCTATATCTAAAACTCTTGCCCGCGCTCATCAAAGAGCTCGCGGAGGAGGCGTGCGCGGCCAAGGGCTTCAAACTGGAGCCGCATCTGCAACCCATTCCGTCTCTTAATGCTCTCAATAAACCCTCTCAGCCAGACAAGGTATCGCCGGGGAGTTGAGGTATGGCCTCGGTCCATGAACAACTGTCCGAGCAGTTTTTCAAGTGGGAATCACGCGGACGCGGCTGGCAGGTTTTTGCCGAGCCGGTTTATCCCGAGCCACCCTTCCAGCCTTTCATCGGTCATTTCTTGCCCGAAGCTCCCGCAATTGATGACGGTCGCAGGGCTACGTTTTTAAGTTCCCTGTTTCGCAAACCAGAAGCACCAGTCATTGCCAAAGTCGAAGAGGAACCAGAGCCCAATATCCTAATCCGCGACCAGCTCATTGAGCTTCAGACCTCCCTGCCGGCGGACCTCAACATACCCAAAGAGGCATTCGATCAATTCCTCTCAAATCTGTCGTTGTCTCAGGAACCAATCGCCTTCGAATTGTTGGGGCTTCATCAAAGCGTCGTCGCTCAGTTTGCGCTTCATGAGGCCGATGCGCCGTTGGCACGCCGGCAATTGCAGGCATATTTTCCCGAAGCTGTATTCCAACCACAGGCGGGCGCCTTGGAGCGGGCTTGGGATTCGACTGAAGGCGAACACGTTCTTGCGGTTGAATTTGGATTGGAGCGCGAGTTCATGTTCCCCCTCGCCAGCGGCAAGCTCGATCCCTTTATCGGCATCATCGGCGCTCTGTCGGAATTGCAACCCGCCGAGCTTGGACTCTTTCAGGTCATTTTTCAGCCCGTTCAAAACAAATGGGCAGATAGCATCACCCGCGCAGTCACTCATGCGGACGGCAAACCGTTTTTTGTGAACATGCCGGAACTGGCCGGGGCAGCGGAAAACAAAGTTGCGCGACCACTCTATGCTGCCGTTGTTCGAATCATGGTCAGAACCGAACAATACGAGCGCACCGTTCAAATCGCCACCGATATTGCCGCTTCATTGCGCGTGTTCATCAATCCCCAAGGCAACGCGCTCGTGCCGCTCGCCAATGACGGCTACCCTTTTGAAGATCACATCACCGACGTGATTTGCCGCCAGTCACGCCGTTCCGGGATGTTGCTAAATGCCGACGAGTTAATGGGCTTCGTGCATCTGCCATCAAGTGCCATCCGCTCGCCAGTCTTGCAACGTGAGGTTGGCAAGACCAAGGCAGCACCAGCAAAGGCCCGGAACAGCAACGGCATCCTGCTTGGGCAGAATACGCACATGGGCCAAACCGTGCCGGTGCGACTGACCCCCGACCAGCGGGTGCGACACACCCACATCATCGGCGGATCGGGCAAAGGCAAATCCACCCTGCTTTTCAATCTCATCCGGCAGGATATTGAAAACGGCGAAGGCGTCGGCGTGCTCGACCCTCATGGGGATTTAGTGAACAAGATTTTGGGCATCATCCCCCCCGACCGCATTGACGACGTAGTATTGGTTGATCCATCTGATCAGCAATACTCGGTTGGCTTTAACATTTTGACCGCCCATACCGATACGGAGAAAACCTTGTTGGCCTCTGACCTGGTTTCAGTGTTCCGGCGGCTTTCGACAAGCTGGGGTGATCAGATGGGTTCAGTGCTGAACAACGCGATTTTGGTTTTTCTGGAAAGCAGACGCGGTGGAACCATTTCTGATTTGAGACGCTTTTTGATTGAGCCAGCTTACCGCGCCGAGATCCTAAAAACGGTCCATGATTCGGAATTGATCTACTATTGGCAAAAGAGCTTTCCCCTGTTGTCCGGCAACCAGTCCAAGGGTCCGATTCTCACTCGGCTTGAAACGTTTCTCGCCCCCAAACCCATCCGCTTCATGGTGTCCCAACCGGAGAACCGTCTGAACTTTGGTGAAATCATGGACAGCGGCAAAATCTTTCTGGCCAAATTGCCCGAGGGAATTATCGGTCGAGAAAACTCCTTCCTGTTGGGTTCACTGCTGGTAGCAAAATTTCAACAACTGGCCATGGCCCGGCAGGAGCAGGAAGAATCACTTCGCCGGGACTTCTGGCTCTACATTGATGAATTCCCCAACTTCATCACGCCCAGCATGGCGCAGATTTTGCGAGGCACGCGGAAGTATCGAATTGGACTCACGCTCGCCCATCAGGAACTGCGGCAATTGGAACGAGAATCCGAAGTCGCCAGTGCCATCATGACCAATCCCGAAACCCGCATCTATTTCGGGGTGAGTGATGACGATGCCCGCAAACTGGCTCAAGGGCTCACGTTCTTTGAGGCGCAAGATTTGCAGAACCTCGAAACCGGTCACGCCATTTGCCGCATCGAAAAGGCCAGCCAGGATTTCAATCTGACGATTCCCAATTCTGAACCCATCCCCATCGACCAAGCGAAGGCGACCCGCGCAGCAGTCGAGGCTGCCTCGCGACAAAAGTATGCGCGACCTCGCGTGGAGATCGAAGCCTCGTTGCTTGCAAATCTTGGCGTGGCCAGTCCGGTTGTTGAACCAAAGCACGATCCCGTTCCGCAGGTTGCGGAAAAGAAACCTGCCGAAATTCTGAAACCGGTAAGTCTGGAAGACAAGGAAGAGTTGGAGCCAGCGATTGCAGCAACATCGGATAAACCGTTGATGATAGACAGTGGTTTTACGAAACCAGTGTCCTCAGAAGTGGACGATCAAGTTCAACGCGATTTGGGTCGAGGCGGCGCCCTACACACCACCATTCAGCAGCGAATCCAAGGCGAGGCCCACAAGCTGGGATTGTTCGCCGAGGTTGAAGCGCAATTGAATAAGACAGGCAAAGCTGCCGATCTGGTGTTGCGGGGCGACAATCTCGCCATAGCAGTCGAAATCGCAATCACGAACACCGTTGACCGTGAATTTGCCAACGTGAAGAAGTGCCTGGCTGCCGGTTTTCAGCGCGTCGCCGTAATATCATCAAAAATTGAGCACTTGAAAGACATCGCCGATTCGGTGCATGCCGGGCTTGGAGCGGAACAGTCGGCTAAAGTTGGCTATTTCACCGCAGATGAGTTCATTAGCGAACTGAAACGTATCGTGCATTCGGGCCAGCCCAAGACCACAACTGATTCCAAGGAGAAGGTTCTCGGCTATAGCGTCAGCAGCCAAACTTCGGCGCATACACCGGAAGATCAAAAAGCCAAGGACGAAGCCATTATCAAAATCATGGCCAAGGTAATGAGGCGAAAAACCTGAAATCTGCGTCGTCCGATTTCAAATGGGCAATTTCGGGGGGGCGCGACCCCAGTTCAATCCGTCAGGCCATTCAAAAACTCCCTTAGCTTAGGCCACGTCCTTCGACTTGGTTCGGTTCTTCCGTAATGCCAGTTCCTCAATGTTCCCAAAGTCACCCCCAGTCGGGCTGCTAAAGCGCTATCCGAATGCCCTGCTTTTTGACGGAGTTGCGAGAGCAGTTGCGAGAGCGTCCCGCGAGTTTCGAAAGGTGGCAAATCCACCCTTACGGCCATTATTATGAGCTGACAAAAGGGGCGCAGAAACCTCCCCTTCCGCCAAACCTTTAGAATCCCTCGAATTATCGAGGGATTTTTCATTTTCAGGTGTGTTCGTTGCAATGTCGTTCATTTTGTGTCTCCGGGTTTTTGAAATGCGTGGTGTATAAAGATTGGTGTGTAAAGAATTTCGAGCGCGTTCTTTGAACGAATGGATGTTCCCATTGCATGAAGGAATCCAAAACGGGGGTGACACATCCGTTCCAAGGGCAGGGCGTCGTTGCCTTTGAGGATTTCCTGGCGAAAGGACTCCGGTCCGCGAAAGCAGCCATGGGCCACATGCCCCAGTTTGTCCTTTTACAAAAGTCTTATATCAATCATATTATCCCTTATGGAAAGAGAACTTAGCCAGCTCATCCGCCAGAAAATCATCGACGCGCTTGCCACCAGCGTGCCGGCGCACACGCGACGTGATGTGCATCTGCCCGCCATCAAGGGCAAGGTGATGGCAGTGATCGGCATGCGTCGCAGCGGCAAGACCACCTTTCTCTGGCAATGCCTCGCCGACCGCCTCAAGACAGGCACCCCCCGTGACGCACTCCTGTATTTCAACTTCGAGGACGAACGGCTCGCGGAAATGACGGCCCACGACCTCCAATGGGTGGTCGAGGAGTATTTCAGCCTGCACCCCGAACGCCGCGACACCAAAAAGGTCACTTTCTTCCTTGATGAGATTCAGGAAGTGCCGGGCTGGGAGACGTTTGTCCGGCGTTTGCTGGACTCGGAGAACATCGAATTATTCCTATCCGGTTCATCCGCGCGCCTGTTGAGCCGCGAAGTGGCCACCAGCATGCGGGGGCGGGCGATGGAAGTGCTGGTGCATCCCTTCAGCCTGCGCGAGGCGCTGCGCCACCAAGGAGTTGAACCGGGGACGGCTTGGGCGGACTTGCCCAAAGCCACCCGTTCCGCGCTCGACAAACATTTCCGCGCATATCTCGTCGAGGGCGGTTTTCCCGAATCCCAGGGCGTTCCGGCACGGGACCGCGCCAGCCTGCTGCGCACCTATGTGGACGTGGCCATCCTGCGCGACGTCATCGAGCGACATGGCGTCACCAATCCCGCCGCGCTCCGCTGGCTGCAACGTCACCTGCTCGCCAACCCAGCCGGGGCGTTCAGCGTGCAAAAGTTTTTTGACACGCTAAAATCCCAGGGACTGCCGGTGGGCAAGAACACCCTGCACGAGTATCTTGCGCATTTGGAAGACGCTTTCCTCGTGCGCACCGTTTCCCTGCACACGGCCTCCGAGCGCCAGCGCATGGTCAATCCGCGCAAAGCCTATCCGATCGATCCGGGGCTGATCTCGCTCTATGAGCGGACGGGGCGTGCGAACCTCGGCCATGCGCTCGAGACGGCCGTTTTCCTCGAACTGGAGCGACGCGGCTGTGAGGTTGACTATGTTCGCACCCGCGACGGTTACGAAGTGGATTTCTTCGCCCGCAATCCCGAGGGCGACACTACCTTGATCCAGGTTTGCACCGACGTCAGCGACCCAGCCACGTTCGAACGTGAAGTCCGGGCGCTTGCAGGCGCAGCGACTGAACATCGGGGCGCGCTTCCACTCTTGCTCACCTTCGACACGTTGCCGCCGCGTTCACCGCTGCCCAAGCCGCTGCGCTGGCAACCGGCCATCGCGTGGTTGCTAGGCGATGCGCTTCCGCGGAAATAGCAAACACGCGGACACCTCCTGTTCGCGGCAGAAGGCTGACGCTCGCCTTAACGCCCCACTGCCTGGACGTGTGTTCCGTCCGCACTTGAGTCGGGTATGTGCGTTTGGATTGCCCCGGTCGCGGTTGACGTTGTCTGCTGCATCACCACAGCGGGCGGATTCGCAGGGAGTGGCACCAAACGCTTCTTCATCTCCGTCTCGAATTGATCCATGGAGGGACAAACCGGTATCGCGCCCTTCGCATAGGGACTCGCGGTAGAGCGGCGACCGCGCAAGCAGACTATCGGAGTAGACATCGGAAGCAGGATCACTCAACTGCTTTGTCATATCCATGCAATGACGGACGAAAACTGCATTTCTAGGTATCTCGTCTGGTTCCCCAAATCTGCCTATTTAGCCAGAATGCACCAAATGCGCCTGCTAGCGCTGCCGCCACCCACGTCTCCACTTCCGGCACCGCCACGATGTCCATCTGCAAGCCCCAGCTCTGCACCGTCGTCACCCCGCCGCCGCTCTGGTCCGCGATGAACAACGACCAAGTGCCGCTCCCCGACGTGAACGATCCCAGATTCGCCGCCCCATCGGGATTCCACACGCCCGTCGGAATGAAACCGCCGCCGTAGGTGTCAATGTAACCCTGCCGCGGGCCGAAAGTGTCCACGCTGGCCAGCGTCACATTCATCCCCGCATCGCCGTAGCCGTAGGGGGCCGGTCCAACCTGGTTCAACAGCACGGAGTAACCGCCCGCGCTGTTCACCAGATAGGCGAACAAATCGCCATTCCAGCCGCCGGTGAGTTGCAGGTTCACGGCCACGCTTTGCAAGGTGCCCGCTGGCGTGGTGATATTGCGGCTGTCCGACCAGCCCGAATAATTGTTGTCCGGCACCACGCCGCCGTTGCCAAACGTCACGGAGTTCTGGCCGTTGGTCCAGGCAGTCGTATAGAGAGTAGCCTGCGTCGACGGTAACCCCGCCGCCAGCAGGACGCCTAAAAGAAGAATCTTTTTAATCATAATCGTTCTCTTGATCCTACCTGCCTCATGGCGCGCTGACATGGCGCGTCCGATAGAAACGACTCGGGCCGCCAGCATTGGTATCCACCAGCGAGAGCGTTCCGTTGCTGAGGCTGGCCGCCGCCATGGCGAGCGGTCCGGTCACATCCTGCCAGTTCACCGGGTTCAGGTTTTCCGTGGATTGCAACTGATAGGTGTGTCCGGGTATGCCGAGACCGTTGAGCGTTGCCACGCCAGGGGTATTGAATGTTGGTGACGCCAAATTCGCGCCGCTCGCCGCGGGCGTCACCGTCACGGTCACCGTCTTAGCCGGAACGATGCAGTAGAGAGTTGATTTTTCACGCGGTTTCGTTGGTGAAGTGGGGACGATTTTCTACTGCATTGCAGTTGGGTATAGGGCTTAAGATTTTCTCCCAGAGTCGGCGCC
>Ga0154020_10002579_pt1 | contig 22057 bp, 15 predicted proteins | sample Klosneuvirus_201_FD_109709 | JGI IMG/M metagenome (GOLD analysis project Ga0154020, IMG submission 109709) | Active sludge microbial communities from wastewater, Klosterneuburg, Austria - Klosneuvirus_20160825_MG | ecosystem: Engineered > WWTP > Aerobic digester > Activated sludge | place...
CTAAAGTGGGTGGTTGCGCCAAGTGTTATGGTAGAAATTTGGCAACAGGTAAAATGGTTCAGGCAGGTGAGGCAGTAGGTGTTATCGCTGCTCAATCTATCGGTGAACCAGGTACTCAGTTGACACTTCGTACTTTCCACGTGGGTGGTACAGCATCAAATATTGCAACAGAAGCGAACATCAAAGCAAAGTTCACTGGTACAATTGAATTTGAAGCTATAAGAACAGTTGATACCACTGATCGTGATGACAATAAAGTGAAGGTTGTAATGGGTCGTACAGGTGAAATCAGAATTTTAGATTCTGAGAAACGAGTGATGATTACCAACAACGTGCCTTATGGAGCATTCCTTAAAGTTAAGGATGGCCAGAAAGTAGAGAAGGGTGAGGAGTTGTGTTTCTGGGATCCATACAATGCGGTTATCTTATCTGAGTATGATGGAGAAATCGAGTTTGAAGCAATCATTGAAGGCATAACGTTCAAGGAAGAATCTGATGAGCAGACTGGTCACCGCGAAAAGGTAATTACAGACACTCGCGATAAGACTAAGAACCCATCCATCATTGTAAAAGGTAAGAATGAGACTAAAGGATATAATATTCCAGTTGGTGCTCACTTAGCGGTAAATGAAAACGAGAAGATTAAAGCTGGTCAAGTGTTGGCGAAAATCCCTCGCACTATGGGCAAGAGCCGTGATATTACAGGAGGTCTTCCACGCGTAACAGAATTGTTTGAAGCGCGTAACCCATCGAATCCAGCTGTCGTAAGCGAGATTGATGGAGTTGTAACCTACGGTGGTATTAAGCGCGGTAATCGCGAAATCTTCATCGAGTCTAAGGACGGTGTACAGAAGCGTTATTTAGTTCCATTGTCTAAACACATTTTGGTTCAGGATAATGACTTTGTAAAAGCTGGCCAACCTTTATCGGATGGGGCCATTACTCCTTCAGATATTTTATCGATCAAAGGACCAACGGCAGTTCAGGAATACTTAGTGAATGAAATTCAGGAAGTATATCGTTTGCAAGGTGTTAAGATTAACGATAAGCATATTGAGTGTATCGTAAGTCAGATGATGCAGAAAGTGGAGATCATTGATTCAGGTGATACTACTTTCCTTCCGGGCGAATACGTTGACAAGTTTGAGTTCCGCGAGGAAAACGACCGCGTATTAGATAAGAAGATTGTAATGGAGCCTGGCGATTCTCAGCGCTTTAAAGTGGGTCAAATCATTAGTCCACGTGAGCTAAGAGATGAGAACTCTTCGTTGAAGAGAAAGGATCAAAAAATTGCTGAAGTACGCGATGCCCTTTCTGCGGTATCACGTCCAACACTTCAAGGTATTACTCAAGCTTCTTTGAAAACAGAAAGCTGGTTGTCAGCTGCGTCATTCCAGGAAACTACTAAAGTGTTGAGCGAAGCTGCAATACGCGGTAAGGCTGATCATTTGGTGGGCTTGAAAGAGAATGTTATTGTTGGACATTTGATTCCTGCAGGTACCGGTCAGAGAAGACTAAACGATATGATTGTAAATTCTGAAGAAGAATATCAGCGATTAGTTGACTCACCTGAACGGAAGTCGAAGGAGAAGGAATTGCAGAATTAACTAATTAAAAAATGAGTTATTTTGAAAATGTGCGAATGGTTTACTATTCGCACATTTTCTTTTTCTACAAAACCACATTCTTAAATTGTTTCATTTTCAAATTTGAACTATGGCAGAAACAAAAAACACACCGCCCCAAAATCAAATCAACATTGAACTTTCTGAGGAGATTGCGGAAGGTATCTATTCCAATTTGGCAATGATTGCCCACTCAAACAGTGAATTTGTCGTGGATTTTATAAGACTTATGCCTGGGGTGCCAAAAGCACGGGTAAAGGCTCGGGTTATTATTACTCCGGAGCATGCCAAAAGGTTGTTGGCTGCTCTTAAGGACAATATTAGTAAGTACGAAGCCACTTTTGGGCCTATCAAACAAACCAATGAAGCACCACAATTTCCGATGAATTTTGGTGGTACAATTGGTGAGGCTTAGTTGAAATTGAGCCCGTTTGAGTACTAGGATACAAAATTTCTTTAATCAAGGTTTTGCATCCTATTTTAGTTTAAATACCTTTGCAGTCCTTAATTTTGAAGGGTTAATAAATAAAATATAAATGCCTACCATTCAGCAACTTGTAAGAAAAGGACGGAAGAAATTGACTTTTAAGTCAAAGTCTCCAGCTCTTGATTCTTGTCCCCAGCGCAGGGGGGTGTGTACACGCGTGTACACAACCACTCCAAAAAAGCCTAATTCAGCCATGCGTAAAGTGGCTCGGGTGCGTTTAACAAACCAAAAGGAAGTTAACGCATATATTCCGGGTGAGGGTCACAACCTTCAGGAACACTCTATTGTGTTGATTCGTGGTGGTAGGGTAAAAGATCTTCCGGGTGTTCGATACCACATTGTTCGTGGTGCGTTGGATACTTCGGGTGTAAGCGGTCGCTTGCAGAGTCGTTCTAAATATGGTGCTAAAAGACCAAAGGCTGGTGCCGCAGCTCCTGCTGCAAAAGGTGCTCCTGCCAAAGGAAAAAAATAAGTTGAGCTATGAGAAAGTCGAAACCTAAAAAAAGATACTTACTTCCTGATCCTAAATTTGGCGATACACTCGTAACCAAGTTTGTGAACTACATGATGGAGCAGGGTAAGAAAAGTGTTGCGTATAACATTTTTTATGATGCCATCGCGCAAGTTGAAAAGAAAGCTGGTGGCGAACCAGGTCTTGAAGTGTGGAAACGCGCTATGAACAATGTTATGCCATCTGTAGAAGTAAAAAGCCGCAGAGTTGGTGGAGCAACATTTCAAGTGCCGATCGAAATCCGCCCTGAGCGTAAAGTAAATCTTACGATCAAGTGGCTAATTGATTACTCACGCGCACGTGGAGAAAAAACCATGATGGATAAATTAGCAGCTGAAATTATGGCTGCTTCAAAAGGAGAAGGTGCTGCTATCAAGAAAAAAGATGACACACACCGGATGGCAGAGGCGAACAAGGCATTTTCTCATTTCAGATTCTAAACCTACATGGCAAGAGATTTAAAATTTACCAGAAATATTGGTATTGCTGCTCACATTGATGCTGGTAAAACAACCACTACCGAGCGCATTCTTTATTATGCTGGTGTAAACCATAAAATTGGTGAAGTGCACGAAGGTGCAGCTACCATGGACTGGATGGCGCAAGAGCAAGAGCGTGGTATCACGATTACCTCTGCGGCTACAACAGTACATTGGACTTATCGTAAGAACGAATATCACGTCAATATTATTGATACTCCTGGTCACGTTGATTTTACGGTTGAAGTAAATCGTTCGCTTCGTGTATTGGATGGATTGGTTTTCTTGTTCAGTTCAGTGGATGGTGTTGAGCCTCAATCTGAAACAAACTGGCGCTTAGCTGATAATTATAAAGTAGCTCGCATTGGTTTCGTTAATAAGATGGACCGATCAGGTGCTGATTTCCTTGGTGTTGTAAAACAAGTAAAGGAAAAATTGGGTAGTAAAGCGGTTGCCTTGCAGTTACCAATTGGCGCAGAAGAAAACTTTAGAGGTGTTGTTGATTTGATTAACAACCGCGGTATCATCTGGAACGAAGCTGACAAAGGAATGACTTTTACAGAAATTCCTATTCCTGATGACATGGTTGAAGAAGCTGCTGAGTACCGCGAGAAATTGTTGGAAGCAGTTGCTGAGTATGACGAGACCTTGATTGAGAAATTCTTTGAAGATCCTAGTTCAATAACAGAAGGTGAGATTTTAACAGCACTTCGCAAAGCTACCATCGACATGAAAATTGTTCCGATGGTGTGTGGCTCTTCCTTTAAGAATAAAGGAGTTCAAACTATGCTTGATTATGTGATGGAACTACTTCCGTCACCAATGGATAAAGATGTAATCATTGGTACTAATCCTGATACTGATGAAGAAGTTGAGATTCGTCCTAATATAAATGAGCCTTTTGTTGGTCTTGCGTTTAAGATTGCAACTGATCCATTTGTCGGTCGTCTTTGTTTCGTTCGCGCTTACTCAGGTGTATTGGAGTCTGGTTCATACATTCACAATACTCGCTCAGGACAGAAAGAAAGAATTTCGCGCGTATTCCAAATGCATGCGAACAAACAAAATCAGGTTGAGAGACTTCCAGCCGGAGATATTGGTGCAGTTGTAGGATTTAAGGATATTAAAACAGGAGATACTCTTTGTGATGAGAAGCGCCTGGTGGTATTAGAATCTATGGTATTCCCTGAGCCGGTAATTGGTTATGCTATTGAGCCTAAGAAGCAAGTGGATGCCGATAAACTAGGTATGGCAATCTCTAAATTGGTTGAGGAAGATCCAACGTTGCGTGTTAACACAGATCAGGAAACTGGTCAGGTTATTTTACGTGGTATGGGTGAATTGCACTTAGAGATCATTATAGACCGCTTGAGACGTGAATTTAAGGTTGAGATTAATCAAGGTGCGCCTCAAGTGGCTTATAAAGAGGCATTGACTAAGACAGTAGAACACAAAGAACAATATAAGAAGCAGACTGGTGGACGTGGTAAGTTTGCTGATATCGTATTTGAAATCGGGCCAAGAGTATTGGGTCCTGAAGATAAGCCAGGATTGGAGTTTGTTAACGATATTGTGGGTGGTGTAATTCCTCGGGAATTTATTCCATCTGTACAAAAAGGTTTTGAACAAGCGATGGTTAACGGACCATTAGCTGGTTATCCAATCGATTCACTAAAAGTGAGATTGTTCCACGGATCATATCACGATGTGGATTCGGATTCACTTTCATTTGAATTGGCAGCCAGAATTGGTTTTAGAGAAGCAGCTAGAAAGTGCGGTCCGCAATTGTTGGAGCCTATCATGGGTGTTGAAGTAATTTCTCCGGATGAATATACAGGCTCTGTAACCGGTGACTTGAACAGAAGAAGAGGAGTTATGAAAGGTATGGATACTCGTGGTGGAGCTCAGGTTATTAAAGCGGATGTTCCCTTGTCTGAGTTATTTGGATACGTAACTGACTTGAGAACAATCACGTCAGGTCGTGCTTCGGCAAACTTGACGTTTTCACACTATGCTCCGGTTCCTAAGAACCTAGCCGAAAAAGTAATTGATGAAGTTAAGGGCGCTCTTGCCAAATAAATATCTAGAAGACGTTTAGATTATGAACCAGAAAATCAGAATTAAATTGAAGTCTTACGACCATAATTTGGTTGATAAATCTTCCGAAAAAATTGTGCGCGCGGTAAAGGCGACAGGTGCTGTAGTAAGCGGACCCATTCCACTTCCAACAGAAAAAGAAAAATTTACAGTATTACGTTCACCACACGTAAACAAGAAGGCGCGTGAACAATTTCAACTTTGCACCTATAAGCGTTTAGTAGACATCTACTCAAACAGTGCTAAGACTGTTGATGCGTTGATGAAGCTTGAATTGCCAAGCGGTGTTGATGTGGAGATCAAAGTATAGAACTTAATAAAATTTTGTTTTCAAAGAGAGCACCTGAGTAAGGTGCTTTTTTTTTGTGATGTTCATCGATGGGTTAAATGATGTAACGTAGGTAATTAGTATTTTAAGGTATCTTCGCAACCTAATTATGGCACTACTTGAAAAGAATCTTGTTGTTAAGAAATCAATCTTACCCGGAGCGGGCAGAGGATTGTTCACAAAAGTTTTTATCCCCAAAGGCACACGCATTGTTGAGTACAAAGGAAAGATCGTTACCTGGAAGGAAGTGGAAGCCATGGCCGAGGATCGCAACGGGTATGTGTTTCACTTCAATAACCAATATTGCATTGATGCCTGGCAGACAAAAAAAGGCGTTGCTCATTTTGCTAATGATGCAAAAGGGATTGCTCGGGTGGAGGGAGTGAAAAACAACTCTGAATATGTGACCGAAAAAAAGCGTTGTTACATTGAAGCTTCTAAAGATATTCCTGCAGGCTCTGAAATTCTTGTTGGTTATGGAGGTGAGTACTGGCGAGCGATTCGTTACAACATTCGCCTAGAGCAGAAGAATAGAGAGAAGGCAGGCAAAAAGCCGAAGGACGAATTGCCACATCACAAAGCATCAAAACGACAAAAAAAATCCCGACAGTAATCGGAATTTTTTATTTGCTGAATGGGGTTAGTTTTTACCAGCTTCCTCTTTCGCTTTCTCGATTGTTTCCAGTGTAAGAGTTTTCACCTTTTTAATTCGTTCCATCTCAGACTCCAGGTAGGCGCGTGCTTTTTCCTGATCGACAGAATCGGCCGGGGGATTGAACTCGTGCATCCAGGTCATCATGGCTGTGCTAGCAGAATCCAGCTTGAAGATGATTCTTTCCATTTGTTCCTTTTTTTCGACTACCAAATCGGGGGTACTGACTATCTTTTCCTGAAGCTCTCGCTTTAGTTTCATGATCTCATCCATCTTGGGCATTACCTCGTTATGAACATCCATCACCTCATCATAAAGTGCCTGATTAGGACTTTCATCCATCGCTTCGTCATCTTGGGAATGCGTGTTCTCGGTGCCCTTTCCACAAGAAACTAAAGCAAATGCAGCTATAAGTAGTATGATGTTTAAGTTTTTCATGAACGTATTTTTACATAAAGATAACGGTTTAAGTCATTGAGCATTCAAATGGTTTTTTGGTCTTCTCTGCTAACAAGGGTTAGTTCTTTTTACAAAATATTTTAAAAATTTGTGCTCAGTCTTTGCAGAAGCGGAATTTTTAGTTTTTCTTCGGTGCATTATTTGAAATGACTGTGAGCAACAACCGATTTTACTTTTACTTTTTTTATCAATTCCCTGCGGGACTTGAAAGAGAATCAGTTTGTTGAAAAAATAAAACAAAGAAACTCAAAAAAGTCCCCCGCCTTCGGGGGACTTTTTTTTGAACTCGTTTTTGAAAATTATGGGTAGGAAAAAATTAAAGATTGCAATTCAAGGTATAGCGACAAGCTTTCACGAAGTAGCGGCTATGACTTATTTTAAAGATCCTATACAAACAATTGAATGTTTATCCTTTCATCGCTTGTGCGAATCGCTTAAGAAAGGCGAAGCCGACTATGCCGTGATGGCAATTGAAAACTCCATCGCTGGAAGTATACTACCTAACTACTTTTTGTTGCAGGAATATCACTTCTCAATAATTGGAGAAGTGTATCTTCCTATTCACATGCATTTGTTGGCGCTGCCTGGGGTTAAGTTGAGTGAAATAACAAACATTGAATCGCACCCGATGGCCATTCGTCAGTGCACAGATTACCTATACAAGTTGAATGGTGTGCAAATTATGGAGAGTGATGATACGGCTTTGTCGGCACGCAAGGTGAAAGAACAAAAGTTAAAGACAACAGCAGCTATTGCAAATGAATATGCGGCTAAGAAATTTGGACTTGCGATTTTAGAAAAAAGAATAGAAACTCATAAAAAGAATTTCACGCGCTTTTTAATCTTAGCAAGAAAGACTAAAGCGATTGCAGAAAGCAATAAAGCATCATTGAGTTTTGAAGTTGCTAACGAAGTTGGAAGTCTTGCCGATGCGCTTATGACTTTTAAAACAAATAGTATTAATCTTTCCAAGATTCAATCAATTCCAATTATCGGAAAGCCTAGCGAATATTCCATTCATGTTGATGTAGAATGGAAAAGAAGAAAGAGTTATGACCTTGCAATTCAAGAGGTACTTCGGCAAGTAAGAAATCTGAATATTTTAGGGGAGTATAAAAAAGCAAAGATAGAATATAGATGAAGTATGATTTTAGATTTACGAGTTACGAATTGAATGAGCCTCCTGACTTTAAATCGTAATTCGTAAATCACGCTTAGTAAATTTGTTAAGTATATGAAGGATTTAAATTTAGAGTAATGATAGAGTTAGCAGCGCGAATAAAGGATGTAGAGGAGTATTACTTCAGCAAGAAATTAGCTGAGGTGCGTAGTATAGATACTGTTGAGTTACCCATAATTAATTTAGGGATTGGAAGCCCAGATATGGCGCCATCAGCAGAAACGATTGAGGCATTGAATGTCACTTCTCAAAAAGCAGGAAGTCATGGATATCAGAATTATAAAGGTATCCTTGCTTTGCGCAAAGCAATTCAAACATTTTATAAAGTAACCTATCAGGTTGAGTTAGATATTGAATCAGAAATTTTGCCGTTAATGGGATCGAAAGAAGGTATCATGCACATTGCCATGGCCTTTGTAAATGAAGGCGATGAGGTGCTGATTCCAGATCCTGGCTACCCAACGTATTCATCCGTTGCCAAACTTGTTGGTGCAACAACACGCACGTATCAAATGAAGGAGTCATTGGATTGGGCCATTGATATTGATGCATTGAGAAAATCAGATTTATCAAAAGTAAAAATTATGTGGGTTAATTTTCCGCACATGCCTACGGGTAGGATAGCATCTCAAAAGGAATTGAAAGAGTTGGTTGACCTAGCGCGAGAAAATAATTTTCTAATTGTAAATGACAATCCTTATTCGTTAATCTTAAATGACTCACCACAAAGTATTTTATCAATTGAAGGAGCAAGCGAGGTGGCATTGGAACTTAATTCGCTTAGCAAATCGCACAATATGGCGGGCTGGCGTATTGGTTGGGTTGCAGGAAATAAGCACTATGTGGATGCGGTTTTGCGGGTGAAGAGTAATATGGATTCAGGAATGTTTTTGGGCTTACAACAAGCCGCGGTGGAAGCATTGAAAAATGGCGCTACCTGGTTTACAGAATTAAATGCTGTTTATAAAAAAAGAAAGACTGCAGCGATAAAAATTTTGAATGAGCTTGGTTGCAGCTATTCTGAAAAACAATCGGGCTTGTTTGTTTGGGCAAAGGCACCTGATCACATTGAAGATGTTGAGAAGTGGATTGATGAGATTCTATATGGCACCAAGGTTTTCATTACTCCAGGATTTATTTTTGGCAATGCAGGAAAAAGATTTATCCGGATTTCGCTATGTGCCACTGAAGAAAAACTGAACGAAGCCCACGAACGAATTGTAAAGTTTGCTGAGAAATCAAATGCCTCACTTGCATCAGTTTAATATATGAAAGTAACGATAATAGGACTGGGATTAATAGGCGGATCAATCGCATTGGGGTTGCGTAAAGCTGGGCTCGCAACTGAGTTAGTTGGGGTTGATATGAATGCTGGGCACGCGAATAAAGCTGTTGAGTTAGGATTGGTTGACAAGATTCTATCCGAAGACAAGGCAATCGCGCAAGCCGATTTAATTATTCTATCTATTCCAGTTAATGCGTTGCATGCATTCTTACCATCCGTTTTGGATGCTATAAAAAAGGATGCGGTTGTTATTGATGCCGGTTCTACCAAAAGCTCTATCTGCAAATCAGTTTCGAATCATAGTAAGCGCGATCAATTTGTAGCCGCGCATCCCATAGCGGGTACTGAAAACTCCGGACCGACTGCAGCCTTTCATGGATTGTTTAAAGGAAAGACTAATATAATTTGTGAAGCCGATAAATCATCAGATCTGGCACTGGCCTTGGCTAAGAAAGTTTTTGATGCGCTGGAGATGAAAACCATTTTTATGGAGGCCGATGAACACGATCGGCATGTGGCTTATGTTTCACATTTATCTCACGTAAGTTCTTTCTTGTTAGGGCAAACTGTTTTGGATATTGAAAAGGACAAGAAAAATATTTTTGATTTGGCAGGGAGTGGTTTTGAATCAACGGTGCGGTTGGCCAAAAGTTCTCCTGATATGTGGGCTCCTATCTTCGATCAAAATGTTGAGTATCTAAGTCAGGCATTGTTGGAATACATTATGCATCTGCAAAAATTTCATTATCACTTAATGAAACGAGATACCAAAGAGATTCATCGAATTATGTCGGCCGCAAATGAAATTAGAAGAATACTTGACCCAGCTGAAAAAGCGAAAACAGAATCAAACAAAGAATCAATAACGATAACTAAATAAGAATAGTAAAAATTAATTGTATAGCATTATGACAAAGAAAGGATTACAGCTTGAACCTATTTCATCATGGATGAAGGTCAATCGTCCGGTTATTATAAGTGGACCATGCAGTGCTGAAACGGAAGAACAGATGGTGGCTACTGCAAAACAAGTTGCTGCTACCGGAAAAGTACACGCCATACGCGCTGGTATTTGGAAACCCCGCACAAGGCCAGGCCAGTATGAAGGTGCTGGTGAAGAAGGATTGAAATGGTTGATCAGCGCTAAGCAGGAAACAGGGTTGCCCGTTACTACAGAAGTAGCTAATGCTGCGCACGTTGAAGCTTGTTTAAAAGCAGGCGTTGATATTCTTTGGGTAGGCGCCCGCACAACAGTGAATCCATTCTCGGTGCAGGAAGTTGCTGATGCTTTGAAAGGTGTTGATATTCCGGTGATGGTAAAAAATCCAATCAACCCGGATGTTGAACTTTGGTTGGGCGCTTTTGAAAGGTTGAACAAAGCAGGCATTACAAAAATGGCGGCTATTCATCGTGGGTTTTCTTCTTTCGAAAAGGGACCGTTCCGCAATGCACCAATGTGGGATCTTGCCATTGAATTGAAAACTCGAATTCCTGAGTTGGATATGATTTGCGATCCGAGTCACATCGCTGGTAATCGTGATTTGATTTCTTTTGTATCACAGAAAGCTCTTGATTTAGATATGACTGGCTTAATGATTGAAAGTCACATCAATCCGGATGCTGCATGGAGCGATGCCAAACAACAGGTAACTCCTGCAGCATTAAGCAAAATTATTGATGAATTAGTAGTGCGTACACAAACAACCGATAATAAAGTATTTAAGGATACACTTAGTATTCTACGTGAACAAATAGATCAGTTGGATGATGAGATTATGCAAAAGCTTTCTGCGCGGATGAAAATCTCAGAAAAGATTGGTCAGTATAAAAAAGAGAATAACGTTACAATTCTTCAAGTTAATCGTTGGGAAGAAATTATTAAAACTCGTATTGCACTTTGTCGCGCAATGGGATTGAATGATGAATTCACAAGTGATTTATTGAAGTTGATTCACCATGAATCAATTCAAGTGCAGACTAAGGTGATGAATAAAGTGGCGGAGCGGGTGTAGACCCTCACCCCCTTCCCCCTCTCCCAGGGGAGAGGGGTGTCCGAGGAACGAGGACGGGGTGAGGGATTAAATTAATACTATGACGAAATCTTTTTTAAAACATTTTTTATACATCGCAATTCTTTTTGCAGGAATAAACCTTACCCATGCTCAATCGGTAGATAAAAATTACCTGCTGGGAAAATTTGATCCGGCAACTAATCCGTTGTTTTCAAAATTAGAAGATGCACATGCTCGCGGTAGCGCGAAGGATGGCTATCTTCGCACGGAAACCTATGAAGCATTTAAAAAGATGTGTGCAGCCGCGAAGGCAGATGGTGTTGAACTAATTATTATTTCGGCAACTCGCAATTTTGATTCACAAAAAAGAATTTGGGAAAACAAATGGGAAGGCAGAACCATAGTAGAAGGAATTAATCTCACCACCGTTAAAGATCCCAAAGAACGGGCACGATTAATTTTGTTGTATAGTTCTATGCCCACCACTTCGCGCCATCACTGGGGCACCGATATGGATTTGAATAATCTCAACAATGATTATTTCTCAACCGGTGAAGGTTTGAAAATTTATCAATGGCTCACGGCACATGCTGTTGAGTATGGTTTTTGTCAACCCTATACTAGTAAGGAAGGTGGTCGCACTGGCTATGAAGAAGAAAAATGGCATTGGTCTTATTTGCCCTTGTCGGGAGAATTTTTGGAAGCTTACAAGAAACGAGTAACTTATAAGGACATCAACGGCTTTAAAGGGGCCGAGGCTGCCAGGCCTATGGCTGTCGTAAAAAATTATGTAGAAGGAGTGGCGTGTAAGAAGTAATTACGGCAGTTATTATAAAGCAGTGCTTAGCTAAATTCCTATTCTACTTTTATTTCCGATATTTAGGATTATAACATCCTAATTATGAAAGCATATTACATTATTTTCATTGTCTTATTGTTTGGTCCTTCTGCCTGGGCACAAGATCAACCCAAATGGCAAGGTAAGTTTGAGCAGCTCGATCAGTTGCTGCCTACCCCTAACGAATATCGTTCTGCTTCTGGAGCACCCGGCTCGAAATACTGGCAGAATCGCGCTGACTATATAATAGATGCTGAGATTGATGAGCCATCAAATAAGTTGAAGGGAAAAGAAACGATTACCTACTTCAACAATTCACCCGAAACATTAAAATATATCTGGCTACAACTCGATCAGAATGTAAACAAAAAAGGCAACGAAGATTTTGGCCAGGCCTATGTTGATTTATTTGGTGGCCTGCGCGATTCCATCCCAACCTTACAAATGCAATACCTTACCCGCCCAATGGAATTTGACGCGGGCTATACGATTGAAGCGGTAACCGATAAATCAGGTAAGTCACTTCCCATTACAGTCAACAATACCATGATGCGTATTGACTTGCCAGCACCAATTAAATCAGGCGAGTCGTATAGTTTTTCTGTTGTCTGGTATTATCCTATCACGGATCGTAGTCAGTTTTTTCTTTCACGCGAAGGCTACGAACATTTTCCCGATGATAACAACAATGTGTATCTGATTGCTCATTGGTTTCCACGCATGTGTGTGTTTGATGATTATGAAGGTTGGCAGAACAAACAGTTTCAGCGGCTTGGGGAGTTTGCCCTTGAGTTTGGAACTTATAAAATAAACATCACCGTTCCTGCCGATCACATCGTAGGATCGACCGGTAGCTTAGTAAATGCAAAAGAAGTTTTGACTTCAAAAGAATTAGCCCTCTTTGAAAAAGCAAAGACTTCATTCGATAAACCTTTGGTTATTATCTCCGAAGCGGAAGCCCGGGTAAAAGTGAAAACAAAATCAACGGCTAAGAAAACCTGGCGCTTTCAAGCGGATAATGTGCGTGATGTTGCTTTCGCCAGCTCTCGTAAATTCATTTGGGATGCTCAGGCAGTAAAACTTCCAACCAATACAGTACTGGCCATGTCCTTCTATCCAAAAGAAGGATTGCCTGTTTGGCCCGAAGAATCAACGAAAGCAATTAAGAATGCATTGGAGGTTTATTCGAAATACACATTCGATTATCCGTATCCGGTTGCTATTTCGGTGAACACCTCAAACATTGGTATGGAATTTCCAATGATCAGTTTCAATGGCGGCCGCCCGAGAGAAGGGAAGATGAGCGATCGGGCAAAAGCTGGAATGATTGGAACCATTGTGCATGAAGTGGGTCATAATTACTTTCCTATGATTGTGAGTTCGGATGAGCGCCAATGGATGTGGATGGACGAAGGCTTGAATACATTCCTTCAAACGCGAACAGAGATGGAACGCTATCCTTATCACCACCTAGTGCCAAAGGACATTGTGCCCTACATGAAAGGTGATAAAAGCACGATGCGACCAGTGATGACAACTTCTGACAATGAACAGTTGAATACATTCGGTTCAAACTACTATGATAAACCTACGGTAGCGTTAACCATTTTGCGCGAGACCATTATGGGGCCGGAATTATTTGATGTAGCCTTTAAAGAATATGCCAACAGTTGGAAGTATAAGCATCCGCGGCCTGCAGATTTCTTTCGCACCTTAGAGAATGCTTCCGCGGTTGATCTTGACTGGTTTTGGCGCGGTTGGTTTTTTGGTACCGACAATGTGGATGTTTCTGTAGAAGAAGTGAAATGGTTTAAGCTGAGAAATGAGCAAACCGATCCTGAAAAGAAAATTGTAAACGTGAAGGGCGGAGATTTAACAGCGCAGAAAAGTGATGCAACACCCGCTACCGACTTTAGCAAAGGTCCACAGCCATTTTCTATCACCAACACATCCGATCAGCTTTATGGTGAATTCCAAAATCGCCTCGATGATAATGCCGTGCGCAAAAAACTAGCGGGTAAAAATATTTACGAAGTAAAATTTAAAAACAATGGCGGGTTAGTTACGCCCTTGGTTATTGAATGGACTTTTAAAGATAGGTCAAAAGAAATTGAACGGATTCCCGCAGAGATTTGGCGCTTAAATGAAACCGAGATTATAACTGATAGTCTCACCTACCTTGCCGCTAAGCATAGAATAAGTGTATTCAGATTTGTAATTATGCCAAATCATTTTCACATGATTTGGAAAATGTTGGGTGACAATAAGAGGGAAGACGTGCAAAGAGATTTCTTAAAGTACATGAGCCATCAGATATTGAAATTTCTACGCGAAAGAAATTCAGCACTGATAAAAGAGTTAGAGGTTAATGCAAAGGATCGCAAGCATCAGATTTGGGAACGAAATTCATTGGGTATTCCGCTTTGGACGGAAGAAGTATTTAATCAAAAATTAAAATACATCCATAGCAACCCTGTAAAGGCAGGGCTTTGCCAACTACCTGAGGACTACAAATATTCGAGCGCAAGGTTTTATGAAATGGATGTTAGCAAGTGGTTATTTTTAACTCACTACAAGGGTTGAGTTTCTTTTTCCTTTGTTGGTGTTGTGTGTTAGCCATGCGAGAGGAATCACCAAACAAACCATTGCTTTTTTGTCCCGTGGGTTGCCCACAACACCCCAATATCCACAATTGCCGATTCTTCTCCTACCACAATTTCATCCAAAGAGCATACAGTCTAACCACCGACCCTTCCCATTTTAACCTCGAAATATTAATACACCGGTTCGCAATTTCTCTTGTCATTTTACGATCTTTCCCATTCTTAATAATCTAAGTCCGGACAATGAAAAAAATACTTATCGGGGTAGTTTCTGCAGCCATTACTGGCCTTGCAATCTTCTACTTTATCCCCAGTAAAAGTGCTAAATCAACCTTTAACTCAACCATTAATCCGGCTTTTGGCGAATACATTTCGTCCTATACGGCCGGGGTTATCAATTCAGGTTCGTCTATTCGCATTGCGCTTTCGCAAGATGTGGTGGATAGTTTGGCAGTAGGGGCACCGACTAGCGCAAAGCTTTTTGAATTCAGCCCACCTGTAAAAGGTGAAACCGTTTGGCTGGATAGGCGCACGGTTGAGTTTAAACCGGCCGCCCGATTGGTATCTGGCCAGATCTATGAAGTTAATTTTCAATTGTCGCGGTTGATGGAAGTACCTAAAGCACTCAGCACCTTTGAATACACGGTACAAGTTATCCCACAAAATTTTGAAGTAAGCGTTGATAACATTAAGCCCTATGTAAAAACAGATTTGAAGCGCCAGAAAATTGATGGCGTTTTATACACGGCCGACTTTGCCGAAGGAAATGCGATTGAAAAAGTATTAACTGCGCAGCAAGAAGGTGCTGCACTAAAAGTAAATTGGGTTCATACGCCTGAAGGCAAGCAGCACACATTTTCTGTAGAAGAAGTTTCGCGCAAAGACAATGCGAGTGTTGTGAAGTTAGCTTTTTCAGGAAAGGCATTGGGCATTGATCAAACCTTGGATCGCGAAGTTGAAATTCCGGCATTGGGTGATTTTAAAGTTACCAACGTGCGTGTGGAACAAGGAACCAGTCAGTATGTGGTTGTTCAGTTTTCTGATCCGCTTAACGAAAGTCAAAATCTTGAAGGGATGTTGCGCATCACAGATTTGAAAAGTCTTGATTTTGAAATCAAAGACAATGAAATCCGCGTGTATCCTCCAGTACGACAAACAGGTTCTAGAAATATTACTATTGAGGCGGGTGTAAAAAATATTCTAAACTATAAAATGAGTTCGGCTGTCACCTACGATGTAGCGTTTGAACAAGTGTTGCCAGCCGTTCGCTTTACAGGAAACGGAACTGTGTTGCCTTCTAGTGATGGTTTAGTGATGCCCTTTGAAGCGGTGAATCTGAAATCAGTGGACGTGCAGATCATTAAAGTATACGAAAGTAATGTACTACAATTTCTTCAGGTAAATGATTACGATGGTAATCAGGAGATGAGGCGCGTAGGCAAGCCCGTGCTGAAGAAAACTATTTCGTTGGAAAGTTCGGGAGTAACTGATCTTGGTAAATGGAACAGGTTTACACTGGATCTCTCAACACTGATCAATGCCGAGCCCGGTGCTATTTATCAGGTGCGTATCGGTTTTAAGAAATCATATCTCGCTTATGTGTGCGAAGGCGGTGAAGATGCAGGAACTTTAAATACTCAAACTTCCATTGAACAAGAATCGTGGGATGAAGAATCGGGTGAAGACAGTTATTGGGATTCGTATGATGAAGACTATTACTATGGTGATGATTACGATTGGCAGCAGCGCGATAATCCGTGTCATGCTTCATACTACACAGGCAATAGAAATATCAAACGCAATGTGCTGGCGTCCGACCTTGGCTTGCTAGCTAAACGCGGGGCCGATGGCAAAACCGTTATTGTGGTGAATGATTTAAAAACCACGCAACCAATTTCCAATGTGCAGGTAGAGTTGTATGACTATCAGCAGAAGTTAATTGGAAAAGGATCTACTGGCACCGATGGAAAAACCATCATCGATTCAAAAGAAAAACCATTTGCCTTGATTGCCAAAAATGGTACGCAGCGCGGCTATCTCAAACTTCAAGATGGTGAGTCGCTTTCGCTGAGCAATTTTAATGTGAGTGGTGAGTATGTGCGAAAAGGGTTGAAAGGATTTTTATATGGGGAGCGTGGCGTTTGGCGTCCTGGCGATTCGTTGTATTTAAGTTTTATTTTGGAAGACAAAATGAAAAGTCTTCCGGCCTCGCACCCAGTTGTTTTTGAATTACAAAATCCACAAGGCCAGGTTACGTCAAGATTGGTAAGATCAAATTCAGAAAATGGGTTCTACAAATTTGCTACCGTTACCGATGCTGAAGCACCAACTGGAAACTGGTTGGGACGAGTAAAAGTTGGAGGCACTGAGTTTACGCAGCAAATCAAAATTGAAATGATAAAGCCTAACCGGCTTAAAATTAATTTAGATTTTGGAGTTGATAAATTATCGGCAAGCAACAATAATGTATCAGGAAATTTAAAAGTAAATTGGTTGCATGGCGCACCCGGCAAAAACTTGCGCGCTGAGTTTGAAGTGTTGCTTACAAAGGGAACTACAAAATTTGATCAGTATAAAGATTATGTATTTGATGATCCAAGTATAGATTTTTATAGCGAGTCGAAATCTATTTTTGATGGCTATACCGATGCGGATGGTCGTGCACAGGTAAACGCAAACCTGGAAGTAAGTGGTGAAGCACCGGGCACATTGAATGCCGTGTTCCGCGGCAAAGTGTATGAAGAGAGCGGCAATTTTAGTATCGATCGGTTTAGCATTCCGTTTTATCCCTATCAATCCCTTGCGGGAATTCGTCTCCCGCAAGGCGACAAGGCGCGGGGCATGTTGTTAACGGATACAACACATCGCGTTGATATTGTTACCGTTGATTCTGATGGAAATCCGCTTTCGCGAAATGTTGAATTGTCGCTTTATAAAATTAACTGGCGCTGGTGGTGGGATAACTCCGAAGGTTCAGTCAATTTTATGTCAGGTAATTATTCAGAGCCAATTACTACCGGAAAAGTGCGAACCGTAAATGGAAAAGCAACGTGGAACTTCAAAGTAAAATATCCGGAGTGGGGTCGTTTCTTTGTAAAGGCGTATGATCCGCAAAGTGGACATAGCACGGGTAAAGTAGTGTACATCGATTGGCCAGGTTGGGCTGGCCGTGCGCGCAATGATGGCGAGGGCGCAACCATGCTTTCGTTCTCTAGCGATAAACCGATTTATAATATTGATGAAAAAGCAAACCTTGTTATTCCGGGTGGCGACAAGGGTCGTGCTTTAATTAGTGTTGAAAATGGAAGTCGCGTGCTGCAAACGTATTGGCTCGAAACCAAGCAAGGCGATAATCAATTTAGTTTCGATGTCACCAAAGAAATGACTCCTAATGTTTTTGTGAGTGTTACTTTGTTGCAACCACACGCACAAACTGTTAATGATTTACCAATCCGTATGTACGGAGTTATTCCAATACAAGTGGAAGACCCGGGCACACACCTCGAACCAATTATTACCATGCCTGAAGTATTAGAACCCGGCAAGGAAGTAGTGATTAAAGTTTCGGAAAAAGCAAAACGCAAGATGACTTACACACTTGCTATTGTGGATGAAGGCTTGCTAGACATAACACGATTTAAAACACCCGATGCCTGGAGTCGCTTCTATGCGCGCGAGGCGTTGGGCGTAAAAACCTGGGATTTATATGATCAGGTGATGGGCGCATTTGGTAGTCGTATTGAAAGATTACTGGCTTTAGGTGGTGATGCAGAATTAGCAGCTAAGGAAGATGACTCGAAAGCAAATCGCTTTAAGCCCGTTGTTTTATTTTTCGGACCTATCACCTTAGAGGGTGGCAGTAAAGAACATCGCTTTATTATGCCACAATACATTGGCTCCGTGCGAACCATGGTGATAGCAGGGTATGACGGTGCTTACGGAAATGTGGAGAAGGCAACTCCAGTGCGTAAGCCGTTAATGGTGCTGGCAACACTACCACGCGTGCTTGGTCCGGAGGAAAATGTAAAATTGCCGATCACTCTATTTAAGAGTGAAAAAAATGTTAATAATGTTAAAGTAGAGATAAAAGTTAGCGGACCTGTGAGCATTGTCGATGAAAGTTCCCGCACAGTTTCAATGGGTAGCGAATCTGATCTCACGCTTGATTTTGAATTGTTAGTTAAAGCAGCAACAGGAAAAGCAAAGATTCAGGTAACGGCCACATCTGGAAATTATTCAGCAACAGATGAAATTGAAATTGAAGTTCGTAACCCAAATCCTGAAATCACGCAAGTGCAAGATGCTGTGTTGGAGGCAGGCAAAACATGGTCGGGTGCGGTAACTCCTATTGGCATTGCGGGCACTAACTCATCTACTCTTGAGGTGTCGAGTTTGCCACCGATAAACTTAGGTCAGCGTATGCGCTACTTGCTGCAGTATCCGTATGGGTGCATTGAGCAAACGACTTCTGCGGTGTTTCCACAACTGTATCTGGATAAAGTGAAAGTATTAACGGATGAAGAGAAGAACACCATTCAACGAAATGTGAAAGCAGGTGTCGAGCGATTGAAAACTTTTGTGAATCGCGATGGCGGATTTTCATATTGGCCTGGTCATGAAGATTCAGACAGTTGGGGTACTACGTATGCCGGTCATTTTATGTTGGAAGCCGAAGCGAAAGGTTACTATGTACCCAATGATATGATCAAGCGCTGGAAAAAATTCCAGAAGAGCAAAGCACAAAGCTGGCGCAAAAATCAGGAGTATAGTAGCAGTGAATTAATTCAGGCTTACCGATTATACACGTTGGCTCTTGCAGGCGATGCTGAGTTGGGTGCTATGAATCGCTTGCGCGAACAAGGCAACCTACAACCTACCGCTGCATGGATGTTAGCCGCAGCGTATGTAAAAGCTGGGCAACCAGAAGCCGCTAAAAAGCTGATTGAAAAATTGCCGATGCAAATAAAGCCGTATCAGGAGTTGGCGTATTCGTATGGCTCGGACTTGCGTGATAAGGCAATCATATTGGAAACGCTTTTATTATTGAATGATCGCGCCAAAAGTTTTGAGTTGGTGAAAGAGATTTCTGAATCGATGAGTAATTCAAACTATTGGATGAGTACACAGACGTTAGCGTGGTGCTTAAAATCTGTTGGAGCGTTTGCCGGTGGCGAGAAAGGAGATTTGAAATTTACTTACACCTACAATGGCAAAGAAGTAACGGCTAATACTGATCTTACCTTAGCACAGGTAAACTTACCTATCGATGGCGCAAAAGTTGGCAACTTAAAAATAGCAAGCGGCAGCAAAGGAGTTTTGTTTGTGCGAGTGATTACGCAAGGTGTGCCAGCACGAGGAGCAGAAGAAGATGGTGAGAAAAATCTTAACATCACTGTAACGTATGCAAGTTCTAAAGGTGAGCCGATAGATCCCACTACCTTAGAGCAAGGCACTGAGTTCGTAGCAACGGTTACAGTATTCAATCCGGGCATGCGCGGTATTTATAAAAATCTGGCGTTGAATCAAATTTTTCCATCGGGGTGGGAGATTAATAACTTGCGGTTAACGGGCGATGAAGGAGCCGGCATTACGGGCGATGTGCCCACGTATCAGGATATTCGTGATGACCGGGTGTACACGTATTTTGATTTGAATGCGAACCAACGCAAAACGTTTAAAGTGTTTCTCACCGCCAGTTATGCAGGCAGTTATTATTTGCCGGCCATAAGCTGCGAAGCGATGTACGATAATAGCGTGTATGCACGGAGGAAAGGAAGAGTGGTGGACGTGGTGAAGAGGGTGAATCAGTAATTAGAAATGGTTCGTGGGACACGAACCATGGCGGGAGTCATTTATGGAGATTGGCGAGATATATTTCTGGATCGCCACCATCAATAATTGGCAACTTTTGTTGTAGCCTGAAGAGTACAAAAAAGTAGTGATTGATTCTTTAGATCATTTGAGCGGTAAGGGAAAAGTTGATGTATTTGCCCCAGCCAAGGTTCGTGTCTCACGAACCTCAATGTTCCTATGACAAACTAACTGCTGATGAACATAATTGAAAACAAGCGAAAGTCATTTATGGAGATTGGCGAGATATATTTCTGGACCGCCACGATTAATAATTGGCAGCTTTTGTTGGAACCTGATGTGTACAAAAAAGTAGTAATTGATTCTTTGGATCATTTGAGCAGTAAAGGAAAAATTGATGTATTTGCTTTCGTGATTATGCCCAATCATATTCATTTAATTTGGCGTACTAAGGAACTCAATGGAAAGGAAACCGCCCAAGGTTCATTTCTAAAATTTACAGCACATGAATTTAGGAAGATGTTAATAAATGAAGGAGGCAACAGGTTGGCAAGTTATTCCGTTGATGCAGCGAATAAGGAATATGAATTTTGGAAAAGAGACTCATTGGCAGTGTATTTGTATACAAAAGAAGTTGCTTATCAAAAATTGGATTATTTGCATAACAACCCACTGGCAGCTCGGTGGAAATTGGTAAGTGATCCCTGTGATTATGAGTATTCAACTGCAAGGTTTTATGAGAAGGGGATAAAGGATTTTGAATTTATTAAGGATTTAAGAGAAGAGTTTTAGAATGGGGTGGTTCGTGGGACACGAACCATGGCGGAGGTTTCTGGCGGAGGTTTCTATTTGCCGGCTGTAAGCTGCGAAGCCATGTACGACAATAGTGTGTATGCGCGGAAGAAAGGAAAAGTTGTTGAGGTGGTGAAAAGACTGATGCAGTAAGGTATGACTGAAAAACTAATTAAGACCACTTGTATAAACCAACACGAACAAAGAATATTCTGTTAATGAGTTCTTTAAATTAACTTCCCATTATTTTTCTCATCTTCGAAGACCAAATGATTAACCAATGAAATCTGCATACGCAATTGCCTTACTATTTATTTGTTCCATCACACTTACGAGTGCGCAGGAGACCAAAGTTCAGGAAGTAAAAAAGGAAGAAACCAAGCCGATTCCGGAGCCAAAAGAATTTGTTACTACCCATCAGGGTACTTTCGGTGGTAAGCTTATAAAGTATAAAGCCATTGCAGGTGAAACATATATGAAGAATAAAGAAGGTGAACCCGTGGCCTCCATCTGGTCAGTAACCTATAAATTGGATGGCCTCGAAAACACAAATCGCCCTGTCACTTTTGTTTTTAATGGCGGGCCAGGATCAGCATCTGTTTGGCTTCACATGGGATTTTTTGGACCTCAGGTAACTAAAGTAGATAGTGATGCTTCCAAAGATGATGGTGGTGCTCCCTATCCTTTGGTAAATAATGACAATGCGATGCTTGATCTTACCGATCTGGTATTTATTGACCCGGTAGGCACTGGCTATAGCCGGGTAATTGGCAAAGGGAAGGTAGAAGATTATTGGGGGTTGACGGAAGATGCCAAGTCAATTGCTGCCTTTATTCGTGAATGGGTGACAAAAAATAAAAGATGGAATTCTCCTAAGTATATCGCTGGAGAAAGTTTC
>Ga0154020_10002580_pt1 | contig 22050 bp, 20 predicted proteins | sample Klosneuvirus_201_FD_109709 | JGI IMG/M metagenome (GOLD analysis project Ga0154020, IMG submission 109709) | Active sludge microbial communities from wastewater, Klosterneuburg, Austria - Klosneuvirus_20160825_MG | ecosystem: Engineered > WWTP > Aerobic digester > Activated sludge | place...
CCGGAGACCTCCTTGTACTTGGCGATCGCGCCGCGGATCGAGACGTCCGAGTCCGAGTAGGCCTTGCCGGCGCGGACCTCGGGCGGGATGTCGTCGACGGTGTCGTAGGCCACGTCACAGCCGAAGATGGCATCCGGCTTGAGCTCACCGGGCACGCCGTAGGGGAGCGCGCGGGACTCGGTGCTACCGGGCCTCCGGAGGATCATGGAGACGATGTTCACGGTTCTCGGGTGCGAGGCCAGGTAGATCTTGGCGCCGGCGGCCTGGAGCGACTTGGCGATGAGCCAGCCGAAGCCCCCATCGTCGCCCACTCCAGTGACCAGGGCGTGCTTTCCGGTGAGGTCGATGCCGATCATGGGCCCCGCACCTCCCACGGAGGCAGGGCTTTTAGCAACCGAAGACCGCGCTCGTCACCGCTCCGGGAGGGGCCGCGGAGATGCGATCGCGCCCGGTGCGCTTGGCCTCGTAGAGCGCGCGGTCGGCCGCGTCCAGGAGGAGCTCCGGCTTCGCGCTGGCGAGCTCGCGGGTGGAGGCCACGCCGACCGACGCGGTGATGGTCACCGGCTCGCGCGCCTCCGGGACCGCCGTGCGCACCGCGGCCACCGCCCGGCGCACGCGCTCGGCGACGGCCATCGCCTCCGACGCGTCGGCGCCCGGGAGCAAGAGGGCGAACTCCTCGCCGCCGATCCGTGCGACCGTCTCCTCGCGCCGGCAGACCGAGGCGATCGCACAGGCAGTCGCCATGAGCACGGTGTCTCCTACCGGGTGACCGAAGCGATCGTTGACGGTCTTGAAGCGATCGAGATCCACGATGAGCAGCGACAAGGGCGCACCCTCACGCTCGACCCGGGCGCAGGCCTCGGCCAGGCGCGCCTTGAAGTAGCGCACGTTCTTGAGGCCAGTGATAGGGTCGGTGACGGCGATGAGATCGAGCTCCTGCTTGCTGGCCTCCAGCGCGTCCTCGGAGCGGCCCACCCAGGCGCCAAAAATGCTGAACGGGATCACGCTGACGAAGAATACGCGGGCGTAGAACGCCAGATCGAACAGCGGATGGATCCCCAGCGTCGCTTGCCACAGCAGCATTCCTGCGGGAACCGCGAGGGAACAGAGCGCCCCCTCGAGCGCGCGGCGATAGCGGCAGCTCATCCTCATCTTCCTGCTGCAAAGGATACGCCCAAGCCAGAGCCCGTATTCCGAAGGCCCTAGAGCGCCGAACCCCTAATCAGACCGGCTGCGGCCGAAGATGCCGTCATTCCTGGGCCAAACCTGCCCCTCCGCTCCTCGGAGTACATCGAGTACGCCTCCGGTGCTCGCGTCACGTTTGGCCCATGAATTTAGGCCTCTTCGTCCTCGCTACGGTCCGATTAGCGGTTCGGCGCTCTAGCTCGAGCGCCCCTGACAGCGCTGCCTGGCAGGGTCTTACAAATTCACGGGCTCGTTTGCCCGCGGTGGTTGGCGCGCTGAACCCGCTCCACGTAGATGCGCGTCTCGCGCGGCAGCGTGTACGAACCTGACACCGGCACCGCTCCTGGGCCCACGTTGTACGCAGCGATCACCCGCGGGCGATCGCCGCGGTAACGCGCCCACAGCTCGGCGAGGAAGCGCGTACCCGCGGCGCCGCTCTCCTTCGCGTCGAAGGGATCTCCCAGGCGAAGCCGGTCGGCGGTCGCGGGCATGATCTGCATGAGCCCCATCGCCCCCGCCGAGCTGATGCGGTGCGAGGCCAAGTTGGACTCCACCTCGGCGATCGCCAGGACGAGGTCGGCTGGGATGCGGGCTTCTTTGGCGCGCGCAGCCAGCATGGCTTCGGTCGGCTCCGGGCAGTCTTTGAAGGGGTGCTGCGCCAAGTGCAGGCCGAGCCTCCCGAGCGCGATCAGCTTCTCCTCGAGGAATAGGGGCGAGAGCAGGTGGGGGCTCCCTCCGCCGACCACCCGCACCAGGCCATTGACCGCCGCGAGGAGTCCGAGGAGCGCGAGGAGGACCTGGGCAGCCCACAGCTTCAAGCGGGGCGATCGTCCCATCTCCCCGAATCCCCGTCCAAAAAGGGGGCGCCAGGGGGAAACTCCCTGCGACGTTGAGCCTATGGGAGAGTGTGGGAAGAATCTCGATGGTAGGGCGGCAATGAACTGGCGCTTGCTCGTCGTCACTGTGCTCGCGCTCGGATCGCTCTTCGAGGGATGCGGCGGCGACCGAGCGGTGGGGGCGTGCACCTCTGCCCACGATTGCGCGACCGGCGAGCTGTGCGTCAGCGGACAATGCCAGGCGCTCAGCACGAAGCGGAAGATGAGCTGCGCCGCCGACGAGGAGTGCGGGGCCAACCAGTACTGCGACTTCGGCCTGTGCAAGGACAAGGATCCAACGCCCACGCCCTCGCCCACCCCGACGATGAGCCCCTCGCCCACTCCGAGCGGCTGCAGCGCCGACCCCGACTGCGGCGGCGGCGGGCAGGTGTGCGAGAACAAGGCCTGTGTCCCCGGCTGCGCCAGCATCGGCTCGGTCGTCCAATGCACCGGCGGCGACACCTGCAACACGACGACCGGCCGCTGCGAAGCGCCCATGAATCGCTGCAGCTCCGACCCGGAGTGCCGCTCCCCCACCGGGATCTGCGAGAACAGCCAGTGCGTCCCCGGCTGCGCCGACCCGGGCGGCACCGCCTGCTCCGGAGGGAACGTCTGCAGCGCCAGCGGGCGCTGTGAGCCCCCTCCGCCCTGCGCGAGCGACAGCAGCTGCGGCGCCCCGTCCAGCGTCTGCGAATCCGGCCGCTGCACGCCTGGCTGCAGTCGACCCGGCGGCCTCAGCTGCGGCATGGGCGACGTGTGCAACTCCAACACCGGCCGCTGCCAGCCCCTGGCCGGGCCTTGCTCAAACGACGCGGCCTGCGGCGCACCCACCCAGGTCTGCGAGACCGGCCAATGCGTGCCGGGCTGCAGCCAGGCCGGCGGGATCCAATGCTCCGGCTCCAGCGTCTGCAACAACACGACCGGCCGCTGCGACATGGTTCCGCCCCCGCCCTGCAGCAACGACGCGGCCTGCGCGCCGCCCGCCACGATCTGCATCGCCAGCGCCTGCGCGCCGAGCTGCCTGACCACCGGCTGCAGCGCCACCGAGCAGTGCAACAACAGCACCGGGCACTGCGAGGCCGTCCCCACCTGCGTCGCCGACGCCTTCGAGCAAAACGACACCGCGGCCACGGCCTCGACCAACGTCACCGCTGGCGCGGCCATCCCCGGGCTGACCGCCTGCGAGCCCGACAGCGACTTTTACGCCTTCACTCTGGCCGCCGGAGACCGCATCCGGGTCGACGTACTGTTCCGCGACGCCGAGGGCGACATCGACATCCAGCTGATCAAGCCGAGCGGCGCCGTCGCGGGGACCTCGGAGGGAACCGTCGACAACGAGTCGCTCAGCTTCACGGCCGACGAGGTGGGGCGCTACCTCATCCAGGTGGTCCTCTACGCCGACTCCGGCGCTCAGCCGGGGAACACGTACTCCCTCCAGATCACGCACACGCCAGCGCCGCCCCCACCGATGTGCGTCGCCGATGCGCTGGAGGAGAACGACAGCCTGGCAGCGGCGCAGACCATGACCATGGGGCATCAGGCCAACCTGACCCTCTGCACCGGCGATGATGACTACTATTCCGTCTCGCTCCTGCCCGGTGACCAACTCAGCGCGCGCCTCAGCTTCACCGCCGCCGACGGCGACGTCGATCTGCGCCTGCTCGACGCCGCCGGCACCTCGGTCGCCAGCTCACTCGGCACGGGCAGCACGGAGTCCCTGACCTACACCGCGATGACGGCCGCCACCTACGCGGTGCGGGCCTATCTCTACTCAGACCCGGGGATGCCGGGGGTGGGTTACACGATCGACCTCTCGCGCACGGTGATCTGCCCGCTGGACCGCTACGAGCCCAACGACGACCAGGCCGGCCAGCGCAGCCTCCCGGCGGGCAACTATACCGGCGTCTTCGCCTGCAACACCGACGATGACTTCTACAGCTTCCGCCTCACGGCCGGCCAGGCGCTGACCGTCACCGCCCGCTTCGTCCACGCCGAGGGAGACATCGACATCTACCTCGGAGATTCCACCGGCGCGGTGCTCACGGGCTCGGCCGACACTACCGATGACGAGAGCTTCACGTTCACCCCGAGCGCGACCGGCACCTATACCTTGCTCGTGACCCTCTACCAGGAACAGGGAACGAGGCCCGGCAATAGTTACTCGCTCGACCTCCGGTATTGAGCCCTGTATGGTGCGCCCGTGCTCAGAAAACCTGTCGTTCTCGTCACTGGCGCTAGCGGAGAGATGGGCCACGGCCTCATCGAACGGCTGGCCGAGCTCCCCGACTATGACGTGCTCGGCCTGGATATCCGCGAGCTCGAACCAGCGCTCGCCTCGCGCTGCGTAGCCACCATCGTCGGTGACATCCTCGACACCCGCCTCCTCGAGCGGCTAGTGACGGAGTTTGAGATCCACGCCATCTTCCACCTGGCGGCCCTGCTCTCGACGCGCGCCGAGTTCAGCCCAGAGACGGCCCACGAGGTGAACGTCACGGGGACCATGCGACTCCTCAAGCTGGCGGTGGAGCAATCTCGCTGGCACGGTAAGCGGGTCAAGTTCATGTTCCCGAGCTCCATCGCCGCCTACGGAATGCCCGATCTGGCGACCAAGCAGCGCGCAGGCCGAGTCAAAGAGGATGAGTTCAATCAGCCGACCACCATGTACGGCTGCAACAAGCTCTACGGTGAGCACCTCGGGCGCTACTATTCCCAGCACTATCGCCAGCTGGCGGCCGAGGACGAGCGAAAGGGCGTCGATTTCCGCTCCATCCGCTTCCCGGGGCTCATCTCGGCCTTCACCGTCCCTAGCGGCGGGACCAGCGACTACGGCCCCGAGATGATCCACGCCTCGGCGCAGTCCAAGCCCTACGAGTGCTTCGTCCGCGAGGACACGCGGATCAGCTTCATGGCGATGCCCGATGCCATCGACGCGCTCCTGCTGCTGATGCAGGCCCCGGCGGAGAAGCTCAGCCGCGTGGTCTACAACATCACCGCCATGAGCCCCAGCGCTGGTGAGTTCGCCGAGCGCACGCGGAAGGCCTTCCCGGCTGGGAAGATCACCTTCCAGCCCGACCTCCGCCGTCAGGGCATCGTGGACTCTTGGCCGCTCGATGTGGATGACAGCGCGGCTCGCCGCGACTTCGGCTTCAAGCCGGCCTTCGACTTCGCGCGGACCTTCGACGAGTATCTGGTCCCGAACATCAAGAAGCGCTACGCCACCTGAGGTCAGCGCCGGTCACCAGCATTCCCGGCGTCAGAACTTTGGCGTAAAAGCGGCTCCACCCAGGGTGCTTCTCCCCCGAGATGCGGCTCACGGCCCCGCCCACGAAGAGCGACTTGAGCTTGCGGCAGGGGGGCGCCAAAGACGTCAGCTCGAGCTCCACCCCGCCCTGAAACGACAGGAGATCGCCCGGCGACAGCCGCGGCCAATCGAGCCCGAGGAGCGTGAGGTTCTCGCCGGCAGAGCCTGGGGCGATCGGATGTCCTTCGGCGCGCAGCGCCTCGATCGCCTCGGCGGAGTACAGCGACACCGCGCGCAGCGGGCCCCCATGAAAGCGAAGATCCCGCTGTCGATCGCCCTCCAGGCCCTGCTCGGTGACGCGGGCGAAGGCGATGGGTCGCTTGGGGACGCCGCCGTTGCTGATCTGGATGGAGAGCACCCGGCCGTTCATGGCTCGAGCTCCAAGCTCCACGGACGGGTGGAGGTTCGCACGCCCGCCGCAGCGGTCGAGGTCGCCGAGACGATGCTCGGCTGCACCACGATCGCTCGGCTGCGCTGGAAGTACAGCGACCCCAGCGCCGCGGCCAAGGCACCAAAGAACACGATCGCCGCCGCTCCCACCAGCGCGGTCTGGGCCTGCGCGTTCATCAGCGGTCGGGCCAGCTGAACCCGCAGCGCGTCAAAGGTCGAGGTGGAGGGAGGCCGCGCTTCGAGCTCTTGCTCGATCGCCTCCACCGGCAAGACCAGAGCCGCCGAGGCCTCGTCCCACAGCTCCGCCGGCGCCCCCGGGGCGGAGTCAGGCTCGGACACCAAGGGCGGGCGCGTCAGCTCCACCGGAGGCAGCGCCATCGGCATCGTCCTATCCGCCGGCCACTGGGGCACCGCGCTGAAGGGGATGCTGGGCGCGGTGAGCTCCATCGGAAGCGTCTTCTCCAGGCTCCCCGGCGCCATCAGCCGCTGCGTGGTCACCATGGAGATACCAGAGACCCCGGGATCGAGCGGCGTCAGATGGGTCTTCACGAGACCACCGCCGATCTCGGCGAGCTCCTCGCGGATCCGTCGCGCGTCCTTGGGCCGCTGGGCGGGGTTCTTCACTACCAGTCGCTGCACCAACTCTCCGAGGCCACCGTAGGCCGGCAGCGGAGGAGGCACGTTGGTCATCTGCTCGAGGATGATCTCCCGCAGCGTGCCGGTGAACGCCGCGACGCCGGCCAACATCTCGTAGAGGATGAGGCCCAGCGAATAGAGATCCGCCTCGGGCCCTACGTTGGCCGAGGAGAACTGCTCGGGGGCCATATAGGCCGGCGTCCCGACGGTGAAGCCGGTCTGGGTCAGGCGGGTGATCGGCTGCCCGTGTTCGTCCTCGTAGCCGGAGGCCACGCCAAAATCGACGGTCTTCACCGTCACCGCCTGGTCTGGTCCCACCAGCATGACATTGGCGGGCTTCAGATCGCGGTGGATCACGCCGGCCTCATGCGCCGCCGCGACGGCGTCGGCGATCTGGCGCGCGATGTCGGCGGCCAAGTCCGGCGACAAGGCTTGGTCCCGGAGCAGGCGCGCCTCCAGGCTCATGCCCGGGATCAGCTCCATCGCCAAGTAGACCTGTCCGCTGTCGCTGCCGAACTCGATCGCGCTGACGATGTTCTTGTGCTTGAGGCGCCGCACCACCGAGGCCTCCCGCTCGAATCGTCGGACCGCGGTGCTCTTGGCGGCGAACTCCTTGCTCAAGATCTTGACCGCGACGGCGCTCCCGTCCCGGGTGTCACGGGCCCGATACACCGACCCAATGGCGCCAACCCCGATCCGCTCGAGGATCTCGAAGCGTCCGAGGCGCAGGCCGGCGAGAGCGTCATGGCTCGGCGAGCTCATCTCCGCTCCGGGATCGCGAAGAGATCATCAACAAAGACGGCGTCTCCGGCCCGGGAAACGTCGGCCTTCACGACGATGGCCAAGGCGCGCGCGCCCCGCGGCACGAGCAGGCGAGACTCGAGGGTGGTCCACTCGGGGGCCTGAAACGAGGGGAGCGCGATGGTGCCCCAGACCCGGCCCTCGGCCTCCTGAACCTCGAGGGACAGCTCGATCGGCGTGTCCCCCCGATAGGTCCGGAGCGTCGCACCCCAGTGGATGGTGAGCAGCTCGCGGTCGATCTCACCCTGATAGTCGTCGAGCGGCAGGACCTGCCGCAGCTCGGAGCCGCCGGGCGTGCGTCCCTCGAGCGCGACCGCGCCGCCCGCGAAGAAGTACCCCTTCCCGGAGTGCGCCCAGGGAGGGTAGAGCATCAGCCCCAGCGCGACGCCGTCTTTTTCAGCGCGAAAGCCCTGCGCGCGGAAGGCGGATCCCTCGAGGGTCCCGCGCTCGGCCCCTCCGTCGACCACTAGGTCACCGCCCAGCACGCCGTGGGGACGGGTGGCCTTGGCCCAATATAGGTCATCGAACACGACGTCGTTGCTCGGGCCCCCGGCGGTCTTGTGATGCGCCAAGAAAGTATAAGTTGCGAGCCGAGCTCCCGGCGGCACCGGGACCGAGGTGGCCCAGGGATAGTATTTCAAAGTATCTCGGCGCTGCGAGGTGGCGCGGGAGAGGAGCCGACCTCCCTCGGCGAAGGTCTCCACCAGGATCTCGCCGTCGTCGTAGGGGCGCGGTACGTTTGAGCGGATCTCGCCGTCGACGTCCAGCTTGAAGCCGGTGGCGATCCAGCCCGCCACATCGAGGCTGAGCTCACCCGCGTCGACCGCGGCCGCGTCACCGTGCAGATCGAAGCTCTGGCTCCCCCACGACTGGTACTGACCGTCCTCCAGCGCGTTGAGCGAGCCGGTGAACAGAAAGCTCCCCGTGCGGGGGACCTGGGCTTCCCGCTCAGCCGCGGTGATCGCGCCGCCCCCCAGGGTCCAACCGGTCCCGCGGGCTTCGGCGCCCCCATCCACCAGTAGGTTGGCGTCGCTCCTCGGATCGAAGGACAGCCCCGCCAGCGGGTCCGCGCGAGGACCAAAAGGATCGGCGGTGAACGGGGCGTCGAGCGGATAGAGCAGCTCGGTGAAGGCCGGCTTGTGGTCGCTGAGCACCGGCGCGACGTTGAGCACGTCTGCGCTGAGCACGATCGCCGGGTATTCTCGGCGGTAAAAGAACAAGTCGATCAGCTGCGACCCCTCCGAGCCGTCAAACTCGGTGGCCGGCCAGCTGATCCGTTGCCCGGGATAGACGCCGCTGGCGGTGAAGACGTCCTCCACCACCTCCTCCAGGATGTCGTTTTGAGAGGAGAGGTGCTCGTCGTTGAAGTCTCCCATCATCAGGAGGCGCCGCTCCGGGTCGGGCCGGAGGTGGAGATCGACCAGCTCTCGGGCTTGGCGATCACCCTCCGAGTTCCAGCCGATGTGAGCGACGTAGACCGAGAAGGTGGCCCCCCCGATCACGGTGTTCGCGTGTACGAAGCTGCGGCCCGCCGCCAAGGACACCGCGGCGGTGGCGGTCAGCGGCGTCTTCGAGAGCAGGATCGGCCCCTCCAGCCCCACGCGGTAGGGCAGCGCAGCCAGGCCCGAGATAGCCTCAGCAACCTCGCCTGGGCACTCCTCGAGGCCCGCCACGTCCAGGTTCAAGCTGCTGAGCAGGCTCGCGATCGCGGCGGGGCTCGCGTCCTGGCCTCCGTGGATGTTGAGGGTCAGGGCCCGCACGCGCACGCCCGACGGCAAGGTCGGCGCGGCGGGTGGGGACCGGACCGGCAGCACCAGGTCCGCGGGCTTGAGGCTCGGATCGATGGCCGCAGGCGCACAGCCAAGAGCGGCCAGGAGCGCCCCGGCCAGGACCGGTAGCGAGCGGCAGGACGGGCCCACACCTCATCTTCCCCGTGCTTGAGCCGCGCCACAAGCTCGACCCGAGCCCCCGCCCCGGGCACGCTCCGGCCCGGTGCGGCGCCGACTGCAGCAATGGCTCGCCGAGCGCGCGTGGCCGGGGGATCCGATGTCCCTGGCCGATCGCCTCTATTACTTCTACGAGTATCGCTGGGCCCGCTCCGCGCTATGGGAGAACGCGGTCCCCACCAAGGAGGTCCTGCAGCAGGTGCTGGCCGGGCGCGCCCCGGGACGGGCCATCGACCTCGGCGCGGGCACCGGACGTAATGCAAGTTATCTTGCGGAGCAGGGCTGGGAGGTGCTGGGGATCGATCTCTACCCGGTGGCCGTGCGCCGGGCCCAGCGCCGCATCGCGGAACGTGGCCTCGCGAACCGCGCCCGCTTCGAAGTGCGCAACGCCCTCGACCTCTCCGGGCTCGGCCCCTTCGATTTGGCCCTCGATCTCCTGGGACCCGCGACCGATCTGCTCCCCGCGCGGCGGGCCGACTATGCTCGGGCCTTGAGCGAGATCCTGGCCCCGGGAGGCTTGCTGCTGATCTTCAGCCCCCTGCCCCGCCGCGCCTGGCTCGACCTCGAGCGCCACTTGGCCCCGGTGGTGCTCGATCCGAGCCGCGCCGAGACCCCGGCCGGCCGCTGGTCGATCTACCGGCGCTAGGGCGCGCCCGCCGGTGGGAAGGTGCCGTCGCCATCGGGCACCGCCGCGTAGGCACGCTGTCAGCGGCGCGCTCGCCGCGGCGCCGAAGAGCGTCTCTCTCCCGGCGGCGGTGAGCGACAAGGAGAATGAAGGGTTGAGGCGGCCGTCCGAGCGCGGCGGCTACCCGCGCGACTTGCCGGCGCGCGCCCACGAGGCTATACGCGTGTTCAGACCTCCGCATTGGAGCCACCCATGACGAGCCACGAAGCCGAGATCCACACCCACTCATCCACTGACCTGCGGACCTGGGCGTCCAACGGCTGGTCGGCGCGCGTCATGAAGAACGAGGACGATGATGGCTGGGCGGTCTCGATGACGCGCGATGGTGATCCCGAGCCGGTGCTGACGAGCCCTTGGACGATGGGTCGCGACAAGAAGAATCCCAAGCCCCTCAACGACAGCGACTTCAAGACGCTGCTCAAGGCGGCCCGCGACGTCGTCACCCGCCACGAGGCCCACGCGCGGGCGCAGCTCCACCGGAGTGTGAGCGTGTTCGACGCTACGGGGGCCCCCATCCGAGTCGATCTCGACGTCATCGCGGACGACGACGACCCGCACGCCGTGCTGTCTGCTTGGGACGGACGCGACGAGAGGATCGCAGAGCTTCGCGTCGACCCGACGTTCAAGCTCAGCGCGACGAGCGCGAACCGGTGGGTCGCCAGCGGCTTCGGCGACCCCTGATCTCCGAGCGACCTACGTAAGCAACCCGAAAGAGTGAGGCGGCCGCCCCGTCGCCCTGAGGATCGGCGCGGGTGTTGGGCCGGACGAACAGGCGGAGCGCACAACGCCCGGTCGCCGAGCTGGCACGAAAGACGCAGCTCATGTCGGGCCATGGCCCGCACCGTCCTCGGAATGCTCGCGCTCGCATCGGTTCTTGGGTGTTCCGACCCTGTGAGGGCGCTCGATGCAGCTCGCGTGGAGCCCGACTCGACGGGCGTAGCGCTCGATATTGGGTTCGTCGCCCAGGATGGGGCCCAAGCACCGCGGGACGCTGCCGGGCGCGATGAGGGCGTCACAATGGACGCAGGAACCGACAGCGGAGCGCCCGACGCGGGCTTCGCGCTGGACGCCGCTACCGCTTGCAGCGGGACCTGCTATGTGGCGCCGACGGGCCTCGACTCCAACCCAGGCACCACAGCCGCGCCGTTTCAGACGATCGGACGCTGCACGCGAGCGCTCGGGCCCGGCGAAGCGTGCGTCGTCACGGCAGGGACCTACCGCGAGTCGGTGCATGTTCCTTCGGGCGTCACTGTCCGCGCGCGCGTCGTCGGCACCCAGCCCGACGCCGTCGTGGTGACCGGCCTCGAGGACTTCAGCACAGGCCTAATGTGGACCCCCCAAGGCAGTCACCTCTGGGTCGCTGCGGTCGATCTGATGACCACCTCCTCACGGCTCGCGTTGGACGAGCAGCAGGTGTTCCTCGACGACGTGCCGCTCATCGAGGCGCGCTGGCCCAACATCGACGGCGACGTTTCCCGTCTCCTCGACCGGGACGGCCCGGGAATGGCAATCGCCGAGGCCGGGAGCCAAATGACGGACGGTATTCACGGCCTCATCATCGACGCGACGCAGCCGGCCTCAGATCTCACCGGTGCGGTCGTGCACGTAGCCGGGGGGCTCAATTGGGCGGCCCACACCGGGATGGTCTCGGCCTCGAGGCCTGGCGGTCTCGACTATGTCGTCGATAACTTCGACGCAAGCCCGATCATCGAGCAACTCCGCACCGTGCCGGGCAATCGGTACTATCTAACGCGATCCCGTCAACTCCTCGATCAGCCCTCCGAGTTCTACTACGACCCATTGGCTCGACTCCTCTACCTCTGGCTCAACGTCGGCGATCATCCCAACCGTCATCGCCTCGAAGCCAAGATGCGGGAATGGGCCTTCGACCTCTCCGCCGCCCAAAACGCCCAGCTCCAGAATCTTAAGATTCGCGCGGCGTCTGTCAAAATGGACATAAACAGCGCTCACAACGAGCTGCGCGGTCTCGATGCCTCCTATATTTCACACTACCTCCGCAACGTCGGTGGGCCCTTCTCCGGTCGCTGGAACGAGACTGGGATTCGACTATGGGGCACGGCCAATACGCTCCGCGACAGCAAAATTCGAACCAGCGCCGGAAACGGAGTGAGCTTGCTCGGGACCGGTCACACCATCTCCAACTGTATCATCGCCTTCACGGACTACGCAGGCGTCTATAACTCGCCCATCTTTATCACGAGCGATGCCAGTGGGTACACCTCAGGCCATCAAATCCTGGGCAATACGCTGGGCTCTACGGGGCGCGACAGTATCCTGTTCCTAGCCACTGCTGCTCAAAATGGCGCCTGGAGCGGCGGCGCGCTGTCCAATAGTCGGATCGCGTTTAACGATATCTCCGACTACGGGCGCCTGGCGGTCGACTTGGGAGGTCTCTACACCTGCTGCAACGTGGACGGAGCCACGTGGAGCGGCGGTCAGGTCGTCTCGCGGAGCTACATCGATCACAACGCGGTGCACGACGGCCAGGGTTCGGGCGTCTTCTTCGACAACATGAGCCACGGCTTTGTCGTTGCCCACAACCTGCTGTGGAACAACGCGACGAGCGGAGTACAGCTGAATGGCTACCCGCCGGTCGGCGATCAAGGCAGCAACTATGACATCACGATCAACAACAACACCTTTGGTCCGGGTCAAGCCCAGAGCATCTCCGTACAAGCACAGAACGCCGGCGGCCTGAGCAACACGTATATCTCGAACAACATCTTCGTGACGCCGCCTCAAGCGAGGACCGGGTGCACGACGGGCATATGTGCAGGCCAGACCAACTTCGGATCAGGCGGCTTCAGCAACTACTACGGCGATCCTGGCTTCGTTCACGGGAACAGCGTCCCCTTCGACTTCTCGCTGGGAGCCTCGGCGGGTGCCTTGCGCGGGAGCGCGACCCCAGTGTGGACCGATGATGCGCCGGCCAGTGATCGGTGCCCCGGCGGGATGTCCTGCGCGGCTCCGGTGGCGCCGACCTACGGCGCACTCAGCGATGATGGATATCGCTGGAGCTTTGGCTCGACACTGTAGCGGTCGCTTCCCAGACCCTCGGCGAGTTGACGTACTCGCCATTCTCGGACTGGAGGGGACGGGCGGGATGGCGTGACCCCGGTGTTTGTCGGTTTCCTCGTCGGCAAAGGGACGCTCGCGACGCTCGCCGCGATGGCCATGCGCTTTCCCTCGCGCGTGGGCTGGCTCGCCGGAGTCGGGCTCGCGCAGTTTGGTGAGTTTGGGTTCGTGCTCAGCAGGCTGGCGGAGGGGAGCGGTGTGATCGATGCGCAAGCCGCCAGTTGTCTCCTCGGCGGCCGTCGGTGGAAGGGCGATCTCCACCGTCGTCCTGCGCGACATCACCGCCATGCTCAAGGCGGAGGCGTTCAGGAGCTGGGTGGGCGAAATTCCTGACCTAACGGAGTAAGAGCGGGCAAGAACCGGTGCGAAGTTCCAATTCGATAACCCATGCATGGCGGTCGCAGGCCGAACCCCAGGGATAGGAAATCAGCAGGAGGGTGGATAGCGTCCGGCGGCGACAGCGATGCTCCGTCAACCTCTCACGATTTCGAAGGGGCCTTGGCCACGGCGAGCCGTACCGCCAGGCCCCCGCGGACGGCGCCCGCCGGCGTCGGCGCGCTCCCCACCGGCATCAGCGACTCCTCGCGACCCAGCGTCTTCGCGCTGGCGCGGGCGACGTCGAGGGCCTCGCGCATCGCCACCGGCAGGCGCATCGCTTGGGTCTCCACCAGCGACAACATCTGTGCGGCGCTCCCATCGGCCCCCAGCTTCGTGTGGAGGAACAAGGCGAAGACGAGGCGCTGCCGGTGGCGACGACGTGCTCCCGAATCGCATCGAGAGTATGAACACGCGCGTAGCTCCGTTGACTGAAGCCTCGACTCCCGCAGTCTACGATGCGCCCTCCCCCGGGGAGAGCCGGTGGGCGAGCACGCTCGCCAAGAGTTGCAGCTCGAGCTGATCGGCTGATTTGTCGAACCTCTCCATCGCCAGCTCCACGCTGAGCCCCTGGTCGGCGCGAAGCGACGCGATCGCTTTTCCAAAGTTCTCCACGGTCGCGGTCGCGCCTGGATCGATACCCATCTTGGCGAGCGCCGCAGCAAAGATCTTCGTCGGGGACCTTGTTCCTGCGTGATCCAGTCTCGCAGCCTCATTCAGCTCTTTGCTCAACGCCAGGTTCAGGATGGACTCGTAACGGGCCTTGTTACCTGGCACAGCGAGCGCTGCGCCCACGAGTTGCTCGGCCCGGACCAGCAGATCTGAAGTCGGGGATAGAGCGGCATCGGCCTCCAGCATCTGGATGAGCGTGAGCGGCTTCCCACCGTCGCGAACGAGCAACTCCTTAGGTAGCTGCAACGGCATCAGCTCAAGCAATACGTTGGAGGTGAATTCTTTGGAAGCTGGCAACGCCTCCCACATGGCATGCCGGAACCCGTTCAGCGGCGCTTGCTTCGGATCGTTGGCGAGTATCCCCACATCGACTGTTTTCGTGACGAGGGCGGAGATGATTCGCTCGAGCTCTTTCTCGCTGAGGGGGCGGCCCGGCGTCAGCGCCTTCGCCTCTTCCTCCCAGGCCTGCACGAGCGCGCGAACGGCGTCCCGGAACTCCCGCGTCGCGGGCAAGGCAGGTCGGCCGTCTGCCGCGCGCAGGAGTTCGCGAAGATTCGTGAGGGCCGCGGGGACAGTCTCCGAGAACGTTGGCTGGAGGTGCGTGATGGCCCCGTTCTCCGTCGGCTTCGTTCCCCGCGGGCGGCCGTCGGTGCGTGGAGTCGTGAGCGCGGCTCGCACGACTTCAAAGGCCTCTCGATAGTCGAGGGGGACCTTCTCGTCTGCCAGGCCGACGAGCTTGGGGACGAGCTGTTCGAGTGGAACGAAGGCCTTGAACAGTGATGTGGCGAGTAGGTCCTCGACCACTTTGGTCGGATTCTCGACCAGGTCTCGGAGCGCCGCTGCGTCCCCCGTCGTGCGCGCCTGCTCGACCATGGCGCTGAAGCTATCGCGCGCCTGCTGGAGGGCTGTCGCGCCGGGGTATTGGGCAGGGTCAAGCAGGGCGCCGGGGCTGAGCCGCAGCGAGACCGGGTCGCGGCGATGCACCACCCCCAAGATGGCTCCGAGCGGGCTGCCGGTTGCCTCCTTGGCCGCTTTGATCGCCGCGATCATCGCGAACCTCACGCGCGAATTGGGAGAAGGTGTCCACTCGAGCGCCTCTTGCACGACGTCGCCAGGCCCTCGCTTCGTCACCTGACCCACGTCCCGTACAAAGGCTCTGATCATGCCTTGGGCCGCTTCGGTTGCCAGGGGCGATTGGGCCTGGAGCACTTCCACCGCGACGCGCAGCTGTTCGTGCGTCAGGTGCGGCTGGCCGACCAGTCCTTGAATCCTCTCGGTCACCCCCTCGGTATTGAGCTCGGCCCCCGACAAGATCCCCGTCACAATCGCCCGCGTTTCCTCAAGTTTGTCGCTCCTCAGGCTCAGGGAGGGGAACGCCGGGGCGTTGCCGTGACCCGAGGCAGCCGTCATGGCCTTCACCAGCTGGGAGAGTTGGCCCCTGTCGAGCGTTCGTAGCGCGGCAGATGGGTCGTCGCGGAGGCGTGCGCGGCCATCGGCCGCACCTTCCAGGCTTTGCCACGCGATCAGCGCCTGTTCGAGGGTCTGGCGTGTCGCTTGGTCTTTGATGATCCCCAAGAACGAGCCAAACTCCCCGCGTGCAGCGATAGGCGCGCCGCTCGTGTACGCGCCGGGAGGCGGGAGCTTCGACGTCGACGTCGACGTCGGTTCATCGGACGTCGTCGACGTCGGTGCAATGTTCGGCGCGGTTCCGGGAGGTGGCGGCGCGCTTGTCTGTTGGAAAGGGAGAATCCTGAACATCGTTGGCCTCCGGGCGGCAGAACAGCCCGCATCTTAGGGTGACGATTTGGAGTCTAGACGAGGTCTGTTCGTCTGACCCTTGCACTTCGATGACCGCTCCTGAGCCAACGCTGTCAGCGAGCCGCCGGCGCGCGCTTCGTCGAAGAGGCCGGGCCTGCGTTTGAGCCACAGAGCGCCCCGAGGTGTTGGCGGGATCCGCGGGGAGGCCGATAGCCCTTCCCTTGGCCATCGCATCAAGGGCGTCGGTGATGGTCCTTGTCGAGTACACCCCTACGAGCAGCGCTTCTGACCGCGGTCGACTCGAGGCCGAGCAAGGAGGCCAACGCTACGGCGTGGACCTGCTCGGCAACCCAGCCCAACCCGCGGGCTGCCAACTCGCCGACACACCCAACATCGTCCAGTTTGGTGCAGTGGCCGTGGGTACTTCTCGCGCCATCGCAGTAGAGCTGGCGAACGTCGGAGCAGGAAGCTGCGAGCTCCGCAGCGTCACGATCCAGCCGGGCTCGAGCCGTGGATTTTCGGTTGGGGGGCGGCCGGCTGCTCGGCTTCTCGTCGTCTGGGCTGGCACTGGTACTCGACTCAAGCTCCGGCGCGATCACCCGCAGCCAACCCTTGAGCGGGCGCTGGAACGGGGCCACGACCAACCCAGTTCGCTGGTGATCCTCGTCTTAGCTAGGGTGGGCGGCGCGGTAGGTCGCGAGCGAGGCTTTGACGTCGCTCTTTGAGTCCCAGGTCTGCTTCTCCATGTCGTCAGGCCAGTCTACCTGATCGGGCCTGGCAATCGCTCGAAGCTCACCCTTACCCGCGGTTTCAAAGAACGCCTGAAGATCTCCGCGCGGGATGTCATTGAGCTCGAAGGTCCGGTGCAGGAGCTCCATGAGGAACGCGATATTGTGATTCTCGAAGTTGTTCTTTCCCGGAAAGAGTTGATCGAAGATGACGTAGTGCGTCTTAGCGTCTTCCGGGTGATTGTCTGGGCGCGTTCCATTATTGGGAACCGGATCGCCGTGCATGGAAACATGAACGTAGTTCGGACCATCCGGGTAGTGCGCATAGGCGTTGCCGAAGGTGAGGATGTTGAGCGTCTCTCCCGCTCTCTCCTCGAAGAGTTCCTCCGCCTGACGGCGTCGCTGGGCGGCGAGGGCCGGGTTGTCGAAAGGCTGACCAGGCGCTGGCTGCGAGTGCTTCTCGACAAAGGCTTCCTTCGCGTAGCGCAGTCCATGGCCGACGAGGATCGAGCCCTGGCTCTCTCCGGCGAAGTATGTCGGCGTTTTCGACTCGAGCGCATCGAACATCGCCTTGCCGACGTTCTTGGCCGACTCTGCCTGAGCAATGTCCTGGTTGAGCAGGATGTTGCTCAAACCTTCCTCCAGGCGATGCAGCTGCTTCCTCAGCCAGTTCTCGCCGGCGTGCTCCCGAACGAACGACGCGTTGTGGATCACCACCAGCGGAACCCCGAGCTGCTCCGACAGGCGCTCCGCCCGCACGCTGGCGATCTCCATCCACTGATTGGCACCCTCGATGAAGGTCAAGTAGCCGGACCAGGTGGCACTCGCCGGGGTGCTGATCGACGCGCGGAGCGCGGTCATGCTGAAAGCCTGGGTGTTCTCGGTCCCGGGCTTCACGACGACTCCGTTGTTTTTGAAGTCGGGAAACAAGGCCACCACGGGGTTGAATGGCGCTGGGGTCGACTTGGCTTCGGTGACCTTGGCCGATAAATCAGGCGAGCTCAGAGATGCCGGCTGCGGACGATGGATCTTCAAGGTAGGGCTCCTTCGAGTCGGGACTTCCCGCGTGACTGTGCGGGAATTGTCGGCTGCGACGCCGACTGGGACCCTTGCACGTCGCTGACGGGGCACCGTGCCCGCCGATTCTGGCGGGTGGCGCCCTGGATCCCGGCGGACAAGGGCACAAGTGAGCGGAGATCTCCCGACGTGCTGCGCTCCCGGGCGCGCCTAGACTGGCGACGTCTTATCCCTCACGGGGCAGCTGGGCCCGATCGCGACCGACGTCTTTCACTGCGCTCGGACCCGAACGATGCTGGGTCGCCAATTGGTGAGGACAAAGACGCCACCCTGGTCGTCCGGGACAGAGATCAGTGCTCGAAGTTGAGCCGCGCTGGTGTGCGAGCCGCGCCGAAGCGCTTGCTGCGTGAGGAGTCCGAAGAATCGCTCCACGAGGTTCAGCCACGAGGCGTAGGTGGGCGTGAAGTGGAGATGGAACCGCAGATGACGGAGCAACCATCGATGGACCGCCGGCGTTTTGTGCGTCGACAAATTGTCGAGGACGACGTGCACTTCGAGGTGGGCGGGAACGCTCCCGCTCAGGCCCGCTCGCTCCGCCATCTTTTCTCGGCTCCAGTGCGTCTGGCCTTTCGGCTTCGTCTCAAGCGTAGGCGCTTCCGCTCTGCCTCGTCGGCCAGCGCCACGACCCTGTCTTGACGGCCGAGCTCGTCTTGTACGTAGACAGCCCTAGTCACAGATGTCGATGGCGCCGCAGATGTCGAGCCCGGACTCCCCGCCGAAGGAGAAGACGCTCGGCGTGGGCAGCGGAGAGGCGATGAGGCAAGCGCGGTACTCCGACTCCAGCGCGGCCGCGGCGCCCATGCCGTTCTCGTAGCAGGCTCCGCTCTCGGCCGATGCTCCCCCGCGCCCTCGCGTCCCAGGCGTCGCGACCGCGAAGATGAAGGCCAAGACGCCGAGGCTCATCGCCAGCACCGCCTTGAGCTCCAGACGCGCGCGGTGGATCTCGTTTTTGACCTTGGGGATGCTCCAGCCGAGCTCGGCCGCGATCTCGCCATAGCCCAAGTCCTGATCGACCCGCAGGGAGAGGGCGCGGCGCCGCTCGGGCCGGAGGCCTTCTACCGCCGCGTTCACCAGGCGCAGGTCTTCGTGATCCAGCAGCTGCGACTCGGGCGTGTCCAGGGAGACGGCCGAGGCCTCCACCTGCTCGGCGTCGGTCGGCACGACCAGGCGGAGGCGCCGCTCCTCGGCGCGGCGGTGCTCCGAGGAGACGCGGCGAGCGATGCCGAGGAGCCAGGGCCGGAGCAGTCGGGGATCGCGCAACGAGGGGAGCCGGCGCAAGGCCCGCACGAAGGTCTCCTGGGTGGCCTCGTCCGCCGAGGCGTTGTTCTTCAGGCGCTGGGCCAAGTAGCGCCGCACGACGGGCGCGTGGCGGTCGAAGATCTCGCGGAAGGCAGGGACCTCGGAGTCCAGCGCAAGGCTCACAGCAAAGTTGTGGCACGAGCGGGGCCCGGGTTTCAAAGGATCTTGGGTTCGGCTAAAAGACCCGCATGCCGCCTAAGATTTTAGGAATTCCTGTCCTCCTCGCGCTGTTTTCGGCCGTTCCTGCGCTGGCCCAGGACGCCCCGGAGGAGACCCCCGAGGTCACGGCCCCGCCCGGCGCCCCCAAGGCGCCTCCCCCTCCCCGGCCCCGGGCCCACGCCCGCGGCGAGGACCCCGAGCTGCCCGCCGTCCGCGCGGTCGAGGGGAACTGGGGCATGTTCTTCCGCTTCGGCGGCCTGGCCACCCTCGACGCCGGCAACAACAGCCGCCAGGTCAACAACCTGCTCCTGACCCAGATCGGTATGCGCGCCGTGGTGACCGACGAGCTGATCATCCCGTTCTATTTTGGCGCGGGTTTTTCGCATATCTCGGCCGCCAATAGCAACGCGACGATCACCGACGTGGGCTTCGATATGGGCGCCGGCTTCGAGTATCACTTCCGCGTATGGCGCCGGATCTCGCCCTTCGTGGGTGGCGGCGTGGGCCTCAGCATCCTCGAGCCTTCGGGCAACACCAACACAACCATCGGCATCGGCCTCGGCCCCACGATGGGCATCGAGTATTACGTCGCGGACCGGGTCAGCCTGATCGCCCAGTACTTCCTGACCTTTCAGGCCAACATCGCGCCGGACCGCTTTACCGGGATCTCCTTCACGACCCTGTCCGGAGGGGCGATGAACCTGGTATTCTACTTCTGATGCGAAGCCTGCTCTTGCTCCCGCTCCTCGCGCTCGGCTTCGCGGCCTGCGGCACGGATCTCGACACCCCGGGCGCAGGGCCGGGGGAGAATGGTTTTGGGCCCGCCTCGGTGCTGAACTATGGAGCGCCGCTGAGCGAGAGCGAGCTGTTTGGGAACTGGCTGTTCTGCAACGACGCAAGCTGTACGGCCCTTCGCTCAGGGCTCCGCTTCGCGCCGGATCACAAGCTCTTTGCGGTCAACCCAGGGCGAGCGGTCCCGGTCAACGGCACCGCGGTCGACGTGGGAAGCGCTCCACGAGGTCTCAGCTCGGGGCTCGGCGGTCTGGGCGGGCTCGGTGGATCCCTGTCCTGCCAGCCGATCGGTACCTACACGTACTCGCGCGGCAGCATCCTGGTGTCGGCCGAGGGCAGGATCAGCGTGGCGACCATTAGCCAGCGCCAGGGCAAAGTACGGATCGCTGTGGCCTTCGATTCCTCCCCAGCCGGCAGGTCTGGGACGCTGGAGAATATTCAAAACCAGCAGACCTTCTTCGCGGTGAAGACCGAACTTGAGTGCCAGAGCAGCAGCGGACTCGATTTCACCCCCCCGCCCCAGACCGGCGGCGGCGCTACCTCCGGACCCAACGGGCTTTGATCGCCCACACCTTGCCGCCGCCCCCAGCGCGACTATGGCCATCCTCGTGGCGTCTTCCGAGAACCTGGTCACCACCCGAGGCACCTTGAAAAAGGCCGCCCCCTTCTTCCTCCTGCGCCCCCGCGCCGTCTTTCGCTTCCTGACCTCGAGCAAGGCGCCGCTGTTGCCCAAGCTGGGCATCGCCGCGGCGATCGCCTACATCGTGCTGCCCATCGACGCGATCCCCGACCTCTTGCCGGTGATCGGCTGGCTCGACGACGTCGGCGCCGTGACCTTGGCGGTGGCTTGGCTCGGGCGAGAGATCGCCAAGTTCGAGGAGCACAAAGGCGAGCTCAAAGCGCCGGACGCTTGAGCAGCACCGGATCCGAGCCGCCCCCGCTCCCGCGGATCGCCCCCACGGCCCAAAACGGATCGAGCGGCCCCGTCGAGAAGATCGCGTTGAGCGCGCCCGTCTTGGCCAGATGCTCCCGGCACCAGCCGCCGTCCGTGCGCCGAAAGATCGAGGTGTCGCTGGCTCCGACGAACAGATCGCTGCCGTTGAGCGTGAAGAGCGAGAAGAACACCGCCCGCGGCGGCGCGGCCCCAAAGGCCCAGCCGTCCTTCTCCAGCGAGGCGAAGCCGGGCGCGCCGCTGTCCCCGTGACCGACCGCGAAGACCGCGCCCCTCGCGCCGAACACGGCCGAGAGCACCTTGGCGTGGGCGATCGGCTGCTCGGTGAAGCGGCTCCCATCGTAGTGGAAGATGGAGGTGTTGGAGCTCATCCACAGCTGCCCGTTCGGCGCGCGCCACAAGGCGTTGAGCGGGGCCGTGGGCGCACCCTCGGGGCGGACGAAGCGTGAGCCGTCCCAGCGCGACAAGCCCTCTGCCCCGGCGATCCAGGCCTCGGTCTCCGAGCCGACCTGCACCGCCACCAGGTCCTGGGTGTGGCCGGTGGGAAAGGCTTCAAAGCGGCTCCCGTCGAAGTGCAGCGCGAGGCCGCCCCGGCCGACCACCCACACGTCGTCGGCGGCGCTGCCGTGCACGGCCAGGAGGTCGGAGTTGATCACGGCGGGCGAGGCGTCGATCCAGCTCGAGCCGTTGTAGCGAAGGATCGCCCCGCCGCCGCCGACCGCGAAGAGGTCGTTCTTGCTCGGGCCCCACACGCCGCTGAGGCCCCGCTGGATCGGCGAGGCGACGCTGGTCCAAGGCTCTGGCCCCGGGCACACGACCTCGGTGACCGGCGCAGGAGGCTTGAAGTCGTTGAAGCTGAGGGTGTCCGTCTCTCCACACCCGCTCAGGAAAAACAGGCCAAAGAGGAGGCGCGGACCCATCCGGGGCTCACCAGCTCCCGATGCCGAGCTGGTCGATGAAGGCCTTGATCCGAGCGTCGGCCTTGCCGTTCTCGAGATCGTCACGCAGCTCGGTCAGGACCTGTCCCAGGCGGTTGGTGCCCTTCCAGGTCTTCTTGGCGCCGGAATCGGGGGACTCCTCGGCCAGACCGATGCCCCAGATCGTGTCATTGGGGCTGGCCTCGACCAGCGTATGACCGCGCGTCTCGAGCAGGCGGGGCTTGAGCTCACCCCCAAATTTCAGCGCATTTCCGAGATAGACCGCGCCAAAAGCCAGCGCGCTCCATTTGTCGGCGTCGAAGTTCTTCACCTGGCGCCCGAGCTCCTTTTGCTTCTTGGGATCCAGCTCCACCAAGATCTTCCCCAGGGTCTCGCGATCCCCAAA
>Ga0154020_10002582_pt1 | contig 22043 bp, 17 predicted proteins | sample Klosneuvirus_201_FD_109709 | JGI IMG/M metagenome (GOLD analysis project Ga0154020, IMG submission 109709) | Active sludge microbial communities from wastewater, Klosterneuburg, Austria - Klosneuvirus_20160825_MG | ecosystem: Engineered > WWTP > Aerobic digester > Activated sludge | place...
AGTTCGGTGCGGCGCTCGTAGGGCAGCACGTTTTGCTCGTCCATGCGAAAACCGTCGAGGTTGGCGTACAGGGCGAAGAAGTTGTAGGTGTTGTACAGGGTGCCGAACAGTTTGTTGCGCACCTCGGTGATACCTTCTTCGTTGAATTTCAGGTTGTCCCAGGGGTTGGCATTGGCCATCATATACCAGCGCGTGGCATCGGCGCCATGCTCCTCGATGGTCAGAAAAGGGTCCACGACATTGCCCTTGGACTTGGACATTTTGTTGCCCTCCTTGTCCAGCACGAGGCCGTTGGACACCACGTTTTTGAACGCCACCGAGTCGAACACCATTGTGGCAATGGCGTGCAGGGTGTAAAACCAGCCGCGGGTTTGGTCCACGCCTTCGGCGATGAAGTCGGCCGGAAAGTTGTTTTTGAAAACCTCCTGGTTTTCAAACGGGTAGTGCCACTGGGCATAGGGCATGGAGCCGGAGTCGAACCAGACGTCAATGAGGTCGAGTTCGCGACGCATGGGTTTGCCGGAAGGGGAAACAAGGATGATGTCGTCAATGTATGGGCGGTGGAGGTCGATGCCCTCGTGTGGCAACCCCACCCCCGACCCCTCCCCAACGGGGAGGGGAGACGTAGGCGCCGCCACGTCTTTCCGAACAACTTTTTCAAGCGCCTGAACATAATCCCATAAGCGTCGGAGAGATTCAGGCATTGATTCCAATACCTCTTTGTTTGTAAGCCGAAACACCCGATACCCACATGCTTCCAGATACTCCGTTCGGTATTGATCGTATTCCGGTTGCACGTCGTGGATGTCGCCATCTATTTCGACAACCAGACAATACTCCAGGCTGACAAAATCAGCGATGAAATCCTCAATGGCATGTTGTCTTCGGAATTTGATCCCATGAAAACGTTTGTCACGCAAAGCCTCCCACATTTTTCCCTCAGCAGGAGTGGGGTTTTTTCGATTTGCCCGGACAAAGTTTTTTAAAAACTTCCACCGCTCTGAATCAGTTTTGAAAAACACATTTCCTCCATACCCTACTATGGTGGCTCCTACGTCTCCCTTCCCCGTTGGGGAGGGGTCGGGGGTGGGGTTGCCCGCGTACGGATTCTCCCGCATCAACCCCGCCTTCACCGCCTTCTCCACCTCGGCCCGCAACTGCTCCACCGATCCAATACACAGTTCTTCTTCGGCGTCTTCGGTACGCCAGATGGGCAGCGGCACACCCCAGTAGCGCGAGCGGCTGAGGTTCCAGTCCTGCAGGTTTTCGAGCCACTGGCCGAAGCGACCCGTACCGGTGCTGGCGGGTTTCCAGTTGATGGTGCGGTTCAGTTCCGCCATGCGCTCTTTGGCCGCCGAAGCGCGTACGAACCACGAATCGAGCGGGTAGTACAGCACAGGTTTGTCGGTGCGCCAGCAGTGGGGGTAGGTGTGTTTGTATTTTTCGATTTTGAACGCCTTGTTGTCCTCTTTCAGGCGCAGGGCGATAAGCAGGTCGGTGGGTTTGAATTCTTTGTCTTTTTGCACCTCGGCGGGGTAGTACTCGGCTTTGACGAAGCGCCCGCCAAATTCCGGCACCTCGTCCACAAATTTCCCCTGCCGGTCCACGAGCGGGAAGGGCAGCTCGGGCGCCTTGGCATTGGGCAAGCCGATGAACGGTACGCCGGCAGCCTTGCAGGCCCGGAAGTCGTCGGCGCCGAAATAGGGCGCAGTATGTACCACGCCGGTGCCGTCTTCGGTGGTCACCCAGTCGCCGGGAATGACGCGGAAAGCATTGGCTTCCAGTGCGGGGGTATTGGCGGCGGGCGTGGGCAGGAGCTGTTCGTAGCGGATGCCGACGAGGGCGCTGCCGGGGATGTCGTTTTTCGCCACGCGATACGGCAGTTTTTTGTCGCCAACGTTGAAGCCGTTGAGCGGTTGATTCTCGTCCTCGGGGTTGAAATAGGCGGCCAAACGCGATTTGGCCAGCACCACGCTCACCGGTTGGCCGGTGTACGGGCTGAGGGTTTGCACTTTGACGTATTCGATGTTCGGTCCGACGGTGAGCGCTACATTACTGGGTAAGGTCCAGGGCGTGGTCGTCCAGGCGAGAATGCGCACGTCTTCGTTTTCGGAGTCGAACAGATGTTCGGAACTGGAGTTCCGAACCACGTTGAACATGGCGATTGCCGAAATATCCGTCACCTCCTTGTACGTGCCGGGCATGTTCAGTTCGTGGCTCGACAGGCCGGTGCCCGCCGCCGGGCTGAACGGCTGGATGGTGAAGCCCTTGTACAGGTACGATTCGCCGGCGGGCGTTTTTTTGTGGTACAACTGCTGGAGCAGCCACCAGACGGACTCGATGTAGTTGTTTTCGAAGGTGATGTACGGATTGTCGAGGTCCACCCAGTAGCCCATTTTCCGGGTCACGTCGTCCCAGAGGTCTTTGTAGCGCATGACCGTGGTGCGGCAGGCCTGGTTGTAGGCATCCACGGATATTTTTTTGCCGATGTCCTCCTTGGTGATACCGAGTTCTTTTTCCACCTGCAGTTCGATGGGCAGTCCGTGGGTATCCCAGCCGCCCTTGCGTTCCACGCGGTAGCCCTGGAGCGTGCGGTACCGGCAGAACAGGTCTTTGACCGTGCGGGCCATGACGTGGTGGATGCCCGGTTTGCCGTTGGCAGAGGGCGGGCCTTCGTAAAAAACGAAGGAGCGGTCGGTCGGACGCTGTTGGACGGACTTTTCAAAAATCTTTTCGTCCTCCCAGAACTGGCGGATTTCGGCGTCTATGGAGGGGAGGTGGAGGTGCTTGAATTCGCGGTACATGTGGTTCGATTGATTCGATTAGTTCGATTGATTCGAATGGTTCGATTGGGGATTTTGGGGTCGGTATGTTTCAAAAAAGCGCAAAAGTAAGAAACCCCGCCCGGTAGCACACCGGGCGGGGTTTCTGTTTTCTCCAAACAGCCTTACCACGTCAGGTGTGCGCACCGGGACGAATAATAATGCTGCTGGAAATTATGGACTGGATCATGTGTGGCGGCAAAGGTAAAAACTCAAGTGATGTTTCGGCGCGTTTAGTTTTCGTCTCGGGATTTTTTCCCCAATTCGCGCTGCACCTTTTTGACGTACCCGACCGAAACTGCCGAGACGAGGGCGATCTCTTCCACGGTGAGTTTGCCCAACTTCAACAAGTTGACCACGGACTCGTGCCGCTGTTGTTCAATACCTTTCTCGATACCTTTCTCGATACCTTTCTCGATGCCTTTTTCTACACCTTCCAGGTAGAGTTCATCTGTTGCAATATCAAATTTGACTGGCATACGGTTTATTTCTTTAGTTACAATCGGCTGCAATTTACGAAGTCGGGAAAGAACTTGCAATTGCCGCTGGTATTTCTTCAAACGCTCGACACGTCCAACGATTTTCATCAGGTTTTGTAAAATCAAGTGCACCACTTTCTCGGGACGATCTTTCCCAAAATCACAAAGGAGCGCTAATACAACCTCCTCTGGAACCGAAGAGTTCAAAAAGCGCTCCTTCGGTATGTCCCGAATATTCACGACCGTAAATTCAAACCGGATACCTTCGAGTTCCAGCAGATTTATCAGGATGTGTTTAGGCTTTTTGTCCCCAAGATACAAGACGATCTGCTTGAGTGGCAAACCCGTGGTGTGATGGAACAGCGCATAATACAAGAAATTCCGGCGGCGCATATCCTCATCGTCGGATTGAATTTCCCAATGCAGACCGTAGTCCAATGTCGGGTCATCGTGTAAGACTTTTCGAAGGTTATCCAGTTCACGTTCGGTTGTGACTTGTATCTTGGGTTCCATCGGTTCCATACGGGAAAGATCGAGCCCAAGCAGGGCGCGGCACAGGTGGGGCAACAGCGGCTCGAAGTTTTCCTTGAGGATGCGGTCAAAGTCGTTAGGCATGGCGGTTAGATTTTTTGCCTTGCAAAGTTAACAAATGTCTTTCACGAATGCTGCCATTCGCCCCACCTTTGCCGCATGGGCCGAAAAAACAAACTCCGCAAGTTCGCCGAGGTACTTTCCTTTCCCAACGTGTACGAATGCTACAACGTGCAGCAGCCATCACTGGTGGGCGCGGACATGCAACCCGTGGAACTAAAAGGCCGCTGGAACAGCCGACATTTTCAAAACAACAACCCCATCACCCTCGAACTGGCCTGCGGCGGCGGCGAATACACCGTGGCGCTGGCCCGGCAATTCCCCAAACGCAATTTCATCGGAGTGGACGTGAAGGGCAACCGCATCTGGAAAGGCGCCAAAACCGCGCTGGAAGAAAACCTGCCAAACGCCGCCTTCCTGCGTACCCGCATCGAGATCATTGACCACTTCTTCGCCCCCGGTGAGGTAGACGAAATCTGGATCACGTTCCCCGACCCCTTCCCCCGCGCAAGCAAGGAAAACCGCCGCCTCACTTCCGCCTATTTTTTGGAAAAATACCGCCTCATCCTTCGCCCCGGCGGGCTGGTGCACCTGAAACATGACGACCCCGATTTCTACCGGTTCACCCTCGACACCGTCGCCGCCGACCCGCGTTGCCGCCTGCTTTATGCCTACGACGACATCTACGCCAAAGCCCTACCATACCCCGAACTCGCCATCCAGACACTCTACGAAGGCATGCACCTCGCCGCCGGCAAAACAATAAAATACGCCCGTTTTACCATCAACAAATAGCCCACGTTCCGTCGCCACTCAAAACTCAAAACTCAAAACTGGAAAACGATCTTCCCGTTCCACCAGTCCGTCTCAATCACGGCGTTGTTTTTTCGGTAAAAATCCAGCGCGGGCGTGTTCCAGTCCAGCACCTGCCACTTCACCAGCCGGCAGCCCCGGCGGCGACCCTCCTCCAACACGGCATCGAAGAGCATCTGTCCGATTCCGTGGCGGCGGTACGCCTCGCTCACTACGAGGTCGTCGAGGTACAGCATTTTGCCGCGCCAGGTGGAATACGCCATGAAATACAATGCCATGCCGACGACTTTGCCATCCAGTTCGGCTACATGGCTCTGAAACAGGCCGTTGCGGAAATCCTCGAGGTATTCGGCAGGCGTGGTCGTCACCGACTCGGGCGATTTTTCGTACACCGCCAGTTCGTACACCAAGGCATGAATAGCGGGCAAGTCGGCCTCGGTGGCCGGGCGAATGTGGATGGATGCGTGATTCATTATTTGAAAAAAGGTTTCTGGTTAGAAGGTTTCTGGTTTCAGGTTGGAATGTTTTGAACAACCAGAAACCTTCTAACCAGAAACCTTCCAACCTATATTTTTCGGAAAAACAACCGCAAGAAATTGCCGCCTTCCGCCAGCAATACCTTCCAGCCCACGCTGCTGAACACCACGCCGGAGCGCAGTTCCACCGGCACCGGGCGCACCGGCACGCGGCCGTTGGCCAGCATTAAAAATTCCAGGTCAAACAAAAAACGGTCAATCGTAGTCTGCAAAAAAACGGCTTTTCCCGCCCGGTCAAAACCTTTGAGGCCGCATTGCGAATCGTCAATGGGCTGGCGCAACACGTGGCGCAGCAGCCAGCGCAAGCCCTTCGACAACCAGCGCCGGAATGCCGGAACGTGGGCGTAGTAGGCCGTATCGCGGTTGCCGGCAGCAATGCCGCCCGACGCCAGCAGGGCTTCGGCTACCCGCCGCATACTCGTGATCGTGTAGGGAAAATCAATGTCGGTGACCAGCACGAAGTCGGCGTCCGAAGCTTGCACGCCCTGGCGGAGTGCATAACCCTTGCCCCGGTTTTTTTCGTAGGAAACCACCCGTACGGCGGGCACGAGCACCTGCAAGTGTCGGAAATTCTCGTCGCCGGCGTTGCGCGCCGAGCCGTCGTTGACTACGATCAACTCCGCTCCGGCAACCAAATCGGAAACCACTGCAGCGAACTCGGCAAACTTGTCGGCCAAAGCCTGCTCCCAACCCTCGGGCGGGTTGTAGCAGGGCACGACGACCTGTAAACGAACAGAATTCCTGGATGGCAAAATGGTGGGCGCCGGGTTTGGGAGGCGGGCAAAGATACCATTGGCTGTTGGCTGTTGGCTATTGGTCGTTGGCTTTTTTAAACTCAACACTCAAAACTCAACACTCAAAACTGTCAACCGCCAATCACCGTTTCATCTTCCAGCGTTTGTGGCTCCACAGCCAATCTTCAGGCTTTTCGCGGATGACAGACTCCAGCCTTTGGGCAAAGGCACGCGTGATGTCCATTTCGTGCGCAGTTGCCGGATTGGAGCAGATGTCGAAAAAATCCACTTCGTAAAACCCCCGCCGTACCCGTCGCAACCTGTAAAACACCACCGGCATCCGGAACTTTCGCCCCAGAACGTCTATTCCGGGCAGGTGCGGCGTATCCTGGTTTAAAAACGGCACCCACTGTGCTGTTTTCCGGTTGGAGGGCGACTGGTCGGCCAGCAGCAGATACACGGAAGGAAGCCCTTGTTGTTCGCGCCGGCGGAGGACGGCAAATGTTTCCTCCATCGGCACCAGTACCATGCCGGTACGGGCGCGGGCTTGACTCACGTAGTCGTCCGTCAGGCGGTTGGCAATGGGCTTGAACGCCGTGACGGTGGTGCCGTGAAAGCACGGCGGCATGGCGATGCCACTGTACTCCCAGTTTCCGTAATGTGCGCCGCTGAGGATGACCGACTGCCCATGATCGAGGTGCTGGTTAAGCAGCTCCGGATTGCGCGACACACATCGCCGTCCGATTTCCTGAACAGTCATGGTGTGCGATTTCAGCGTTTCGAGCATCACGTCGGTCATGTTCCGGTACGAACGCCGGGCGATAGCCGCCAACTCGGCCTCCGATTTTTCCGGAAACGAACGCCGGAGGTTGTCCCAAACTACCTCGCGCCGGTACCCGATGATGCGGTGCAGGAGAAAAGCCAGTCCGTCGGACAAGCGGTACAACAGCCAAAACGGGACGATGCGAAACAGTTCGATCGCCAGCCGGGTGAAGAGGTAGGAGAGGCGGTTCATGGGGCAAAGGTAGCGGACTCACTCCACCTTCACTACGGTCTTCGTCTGCTGTTGCCCGTCGCTCACCAAGCGGCAGAAGTATGTGCCCGGCGGCAAATCGCCGGCGTCCCAGTATTCCTGATACTTGCCTTTTGATTGCCAGGTGCTTACCGGCGTGGCCAGCACGCGGCCGGATGTGTCCAGAATTTGCACCAGCGTCATGCCGCCTGCCGATTCGTAGTCCAGTGTGAGGCCATTGCGGAAGGGGTTCGGGCGGCAGTTGAGCAGGGATTTTCCGGCTGCCTGGTTGGCGTCGTGTACATCGGACGGTGTGCAGGCGAGGTTGGACTCAAACATGCCGTTGAGGTACGGAAACTCGTGCAACAGGATGCCCGGGATGTCGGTTTGCGGCACACAAAACCAGTCGCGCAGCACCGAAGCGTACACCGAACGGAAGTCAAATTCCATGTCGAGGTTGTCGTTTGCCGTAGGTACCTGGGGCAGTTGCGGGTTGGCGCCGGTCACGCCGCCGGCCACGGGTTTTCCGAAAAGGAACATGGGGGCGGACTCGCCGTGGTCGGTGCCGTCGCTGAAATTGCTGGCGATGCGGCGACCAAATTCGGAGAAGGTCATGCCCGTCACACGGTCGGCAGTGCCGAGAAACTGGAGGTCGTCGCAGAATGCCTTGACGGCATCGCCCACTTGCCGCAACAGATCGGCGTGGACGCCGGTGGTGCGGTCGCCTGGTTCTACCTGTTGCGCATGGGTGTCGAAACCGCCGATGCTGACGAGGTAAAGGCGTGTTTTCAGGCCGCCCGCGATGAGGCGGGAGATGATTTTCAGTTTTGCCGCCAGCGGCGTGTCGGGATACGTTTGTTGGGTGGTGATGGTGTTCGACGCGTCGAGAATGGCCTGCGCATAGGTGCGCGATTGCTGGGCAATGAGGCGCACGTAGGCTAATTGCTCTCCAGCGGGCGTGTTGGGCGCAGGGGTTTGGGTACTGGCAAGCAGTTGGTAGTAGTCGTCGGTGCTGGGGATCACAAAACCCATTCCCGATTGCGTCCCCATGAGGCTGAGCGACATGGAGTAGCCGATTTCCACAGCCAGCGGGTGCGGCATGTCGGGGTTGGGGTAGTCAATCGGGAAGTTGGGGTACTCGTATGCGAGGTAGCGCCCGGCCCATCCGCTGGGGAAATACTCGTCGGCATCGGAGCCGGACATCCAGATATCCGTAGCGCGGAAGTGGCTAAGACTGGGATTGGGGTAGCCCACGTTTTGCACGATGCGCACATTGCCGTCGTTGTACAAATCGCGCAAGCCGTCGAGGGCGGGGTGCATGGCGAGGGTGGGTGTTCCGGACAGGGGCAACAGGCTGTTTTCCGGCAGCACGATATTCGGGCGGCCGTTGGCTAAACGGTCGTACTGGTCGAGCGGCGACACCGTGGCGAGGCCGTCGTTGCCGCCATCAAATTGGATGACTACGAGGACGTGGTCGGTATCCGAAGACAGGCCGTTAAGGAGGCGGCTGAAGGGGCTGGCCGCGTGGGCGCGCACGCCGAAGCCGTTGAGCAGAGAGGGAATAGCCACCCCCGCAGTCATATTTTTGAGAAAATTGCGACGTTTCATTTTTTAGCGAATGAGCAGGTGAGCGAGTGAGCAGGTGAAGGGGGAAGGCGGTTCCGTAGGGGCGGCCCTTGTGGCCGCCCACGATTGCATCAGCACAATTGAAATTCTTCCATTTGCAACACCCGGTACAGGTAGGCCTGCAACCGTACATTCAAGGCGCCGGCATACGCCTGGTTTGTCGGATCGGAAACCCACGTGTTCCAGCCGAGGGTCCAGTACGATTCGCTGGGCAGGTTGGAGAGCAGGATGGGCTTTAGGGTGTCTTTCACCGATTGTGGCACAGGCAATCCGAATAGCAATTCCAGCGATTCGTCAATCAGCGCGTTCACGTTGGACGGGTTGCTGAGGCCGGAAGCCCAGGCCAGGGGGTTAATCGCCGCCCGGTTATTGAAGCCGTAAATGCCGGCGAACACCATCGTATCGGTCGCCTGTCCGCGCTTGGGCAGGGTGCCCGTGTTGATCCACATTTTGTCCAAAAACGGTTTCTGGTAATACGCCTGCCAACCGGCCACATTCGGCGGGTCGCCCACGTGCTGGAGCATAGCCGCCATGGCCTGGCTCAGCTGGAAACTGATGACAAAATTGTCGAGCGGATCGGCGGCGCCCGGCAGTTGGACACCGAACAGGCGAAACATCCCGATGGTCATGTCCACGGGGCTTTTGATGACGGCGCCGCGGTTGAGCACATCGAAGAAATGCTCGCTTTTGAACAGCGTGTCCAGCACGGGCAGGATGTCGTAGTTGTTGTCGCGGAAAATTTGCGCCAGCGGTTCGATGACGTTTTGCTCGGTTTGCTGGTCAATGGCGTGGTACACGAAGAACCGGTAAATTTTGCGGCACACAAACCGCGCGGCTTCCGGGTGGTCGAACAACATATCGAGGAAATCATCCAGTTCTTCTGCTCCGGAAGTGGGACCGCTTTTGCCCGTTATTTTTCGACTGCCGTAAAAGGCGGAAAACTGCTTGTCGGCTGTGTCGTGCTCGTTGGTGAAAAAGAAGGTACTGAACCCGTCGGTGCGCCAGCCGGTGAGCAGGCGGGCGGCGGCCTTTACGTCGTCTTCCGTAAAAAAAGTTGGCAGGTCTTTGCCAATAACAAACAGTTCCTGAACCTCCCGGCCATAGTTTTCGTCGGGAGCGTTTTTCGAATTCAGGTAGCCGTTCAGGTAAAACAGCATGGCCGGGTCGAGCGTGATGTCGCGCATGAGGGTCTTGAAATTACCAAGCGCATCATCCCGCAGCACCTTGACGTAGCGGTAGAGCATGCTCCCGAACAGGGCCTCCTGAAATTGCACGGGCAGGTGATTGTGCCAGAACAGAGTCATTTTTTCGCGGATGCTGCGCCCGCTACCCAGCATCTGGCGGATCCACCAGGCACGCACGCTCTCTGCGCGGTAAAACTCGGCGGTGGGCTCAAAGGCAGCGTTGAGGAAACTTTGCCCGAAGGGCACGACCGGGTCGCTGAAGTCGGGGTTGTTGTAGTCGTTCACTGGCCCGGCGGGTGGGGTGTACGGTGCATTCAGGATTTCATTCACCGCCTGCTGCATGGTTTTTCCCTGGAAATAATCCACGTCGGATTTGGTCGGACCAAACAACGTGCGACGCAACAAATGAATGACCTCGGCGCGACCCCAGGGGCCGGTATAGGGCGCAAGGCCCGTATCGGGTGGGCTGGCCGCACGCTGGGCGAGTTTGGCTTCCAATGCCGGCGACAGTGGAGTAATGGTTTGCTCCTCGATAAACGAATTGGGTCGGTGTTTGGCTTTGGCGAGGGTCAGGAAAGTGCGTCGGTCAAGGTGACTCATGGGCAAACAGCGTTTGAGTGGTGAGCAAAAATGTCCCATTTGGCAAAACAAGGCGACATAGTTCGTCCATGCGCGGGTTAAGCGAAACATCAACGACAGGAGGTTTACGGGGCGTTCAAACGGAATGTTAAGTTTTATTCAACGCACTTCGTAAATCGTAAATCGTAAATCGTAAATCGTAAATCGTAAATCGTAAATCGTAAATCGTAAATCAATTATCATCCCCAAAACCTGAATCCGGCTTTTTACCGGCCGGTTTCACCCGTGTGGCGGTTCCGGCAGGCAGGTTGCTGTTTGGCGGCGGCGCCTGATCGTTGTACTGGTCGTTGTAGATGTCCGGCGCAAATTCTTCTTCATCGCCGGCAGGCAGGGCGCCGTTCAGGTATTTGGAGCAATCAATTTCAATTTCAAGATCGCCGGGCGGGCGGAAAAAACGGGCGTTGAAATCGTATTTGGATGTGGGGTCCTGCTCCAGGCGTTTGACAAAATCCGCGAAAATAGGCCGGGCCATCCGCGAGCCTTGTCCGTCGGCTATATCCCGGAACCGAATCCAGCGATCCTCGCCGCCCACCCAGGTGCCCACCACAAGCCGGGGCGTGAGGCCCATGAACCAGCCGTCGGTGAAGTCGTTGGTGGTGCCGGTTTTGCCGCCCACTTCACTTTTCAAGTCGCGGATACCGGGCACTCCCTGCACATTGTATTTCAGCATGTCCAGCATGACGTAGGTCACGTTGCCGGGCAGGGCAGGATGTTCTTCCGGTTGGGAACGGTAGATAAGCCGTCCGTGTCGGTCTTCAATTTTTTTGATGACATACGGCAGGGCATACATGCCTTTGTTGGCAAACGTGGCGTAGGCCGAAGTCATTTCCCACACCGTCAGGTCGGCAGCACCGAGGCAGATGGAGGGCTGTTTGGGAATTCGGAAGTCGCCGTCGGAGCGGCGGGCGGTAGAGTCTACGCCCATGTTGTTGAGCAGGCCGCGGATAGGTTCGGGGCTGCCCATTTGTTTCATCAGAAACGCGCTCACGGAGTTGACGGAGCCTTTGAGCGCTTGCTTGAGCGTGAGCAGGTTGCCGGTATAGCTACCGTCTGAATTGCTGGGTGTCCAGTCGGCGATGGTTGTGAAATTCTGGTACCGCGCCGGGATGGTCACCGCCAGGTCGTACACCTGATAGCAGGGGCTGATGCCCTGCTGGGCGATGGCCGTGGCGTACACGAAGGGCTTGAAGGTGGAACCCACTTGCCGCATCGTGCGCACGTGGTCGAACTTGAAATACTTGAAGTTGATACCTCCCACCCAGGCTTTTACCTCACTGGTGGCGGGGTCTACGGCCATCATACCGGTTTGCAGGAACATGCGGTGGTAGCGCAGGCTATCGTAGGGCGACATGAAGGTGTCTTTCTCCAACTTGGGGCTGTTCCAGTCGAATACAGACATCCGGATTTTGGTCCGGTAGCGGGCCATGATCTCCTTTTGCAGGGCGTTCCATTGTTTTTTGATCTCCGGCCAGTCGCGGCTGTCCATGATCTGACGGTATTGCCCGGCTTTTTGTGCGGGCAGCCAGTTTTTGGACACGTGTGTGGTGATGGTGATGCCGTCCTTTTCATCGGCCAGCATGCGCAGGATATCGCTGTCCAGAATTTCGAAGCCGTATTTTTCCTGGATACGGTCGCCGATGTCGCCCATAAACGTTGGCCAGAGTTGCTGGTAGCGATCGCTGGCACGGATGAGTTTCCAGAGTTCCTCTTTGCGCATTTCAATTTCGGCGGGTGTGGTTTCGGGGCTGCGGTACGTCCAGGGGTCGCGGTTTTTCCAGACCTGAAAAAACCGCTGCTGGAGTTTTTTCATTTGTTCGGACATGGCTGCCTCGGCGTGGCGCTGGTATTTTGGGTCAATGGTGGTGTAAATGCGCAGGCCGTCGCGGTAAATGTTGTACACGGAACCGTCGGGCTTGCGGGCTTCGGGTGTTTCGAGGATGGCTTGCACGTCTTTTTTGAGTTCGGCGCAGAGGTACGGGGCCGTGTCGTCGGAAAAACTCACGCGTTTGAAGCGGCTCATGTCCAGGGGCAGCACCTTGAGGCTGTCGTACTCGGACTCGGTGAGGTACTCGTTCTGCCACATCTGGTACAACACCACCATGCGGCGGCGGATGCAGCGTTCGGGGTAGGTATTGGGGTTGTAGCGGGAGGGATTTTGCAGCATGCCGACGAGTGCGGCGGCTTCCTGCACCTTGAGTTTGTCCTGTGTCGTACCATAATACACCTCGGCTGCGGCGCGGATACCGTAGGCGTTGTTTACGAAATCCACCTGGTTGAGGTACATGGCGAGGATTTCTTCCTTGGTATAGCGTTTTTCGATTTTGATGGCGGTGATCCACTCGCGGAGTTTGCGGTAGGCGAGAGCAACCAATTTTTCAGCCTTGTTCATGCCGTCGAACTTGCGATCGGAGTACAGGTTTTTGGCCAGTTGCTGGGTGATGGTGGAGCCGCCGCCGGCGCTGTGGTCGCTCAGAAGAATGGTGCGTATCACCACGCGGGCCACGGCTTTGGCGTCCACGCCGCTGTGGTTTCGGAACCGCTCGTCTTCGGTGGCGATGAGTGCCTGCACGAGGTAGGGGCTGAGCTCGTCGTAGGTCACCGGCACGCGGTTTTCGACAAAATACCGCCCGAGCACTTCGTAGTTGCCGCCAAGCGCTTCATCCTTGTCGCCCAGTACTTCGCTGGCAAAGGCGGAGTTGGGGTTTTCCAGTTCCCGAAAAGATGGTATGGCTGCAAAACTGATCCCGATAAATACAGCAATACACAAAACGACAGTTGCGATAGATAACCTCCAGCCCCAGCGGATGATTTTCCGGTAAACAGGCATGCGCCGCTGTTGCAGGGCGGCTTTTATCGAAATGAGGCGTTGCGGCTCGGTCATGTTTTTTTAGGTTGGAGGGTTTCTGGTTGGAAGGTTTCTGGTTGCAGGGTTTTCGCCGTTTCGCCGTTGTTGGTAAACTTTCCAGGTTTTCAAAACCTGGAAATTTTGTGGTAACTGGCGGCTCTCAAATCGGCCAGCAAACTTACAAGATTCCTGCAAAATCCCGGAACTGTGAAAAACAAATCCCGGAACCCTGCGATCTTTGACCCACAGGTAAACTCGTGGGCGAATAAAGCCACTCGAAACTCTCCAACCAGAAACTCTCCAACCAGAAACCCTCCAACCAGAAACCTTCAAACCAGAAACCTTCAAACCAGAAACCTTCCAACCTATGACCGATCTGCGTGAATTCCTTGAGGCTGCTGTCCGTCGGTACAACACGCCGGCGTTCATTCCGGACGATCCCATCCAGGTGCCGCATGGGTTCGGGCGCTTGCAAGACCGGGAGATCATGGGCTTTTGGACGGCTACTCTGGCCTGGGGACAGCGCAAAACGATTATCAGGAATGCCCGGACGCTGACAGATTTGATGGACGGGGCGCCGCACCAGTTCATCGTCGGGCATGAGGAACGGGACAGGAGCCGGTTTTTGAATTTCAAACACCGCACGTTTCAGGCCACCGACACGCTGTACTTCCTGGAGTTTTTTCAAAACTACTACCGGCGGCACGATTCCCTCGAAGAGGCCTTCGCCCGACACCTGCTGCCTGCCGATACTACGGTGGAAAATGCGCTCACCGGGTTTCACCGCGATTTTTTCAACCACCCCTGGGCGCCGGAGCGCACGCGCAAACACGTGGCCACCCCGGCGCGCGGTTCCACCTGCAAACGCATCAACATGTTTCTCCGATGGATGGTGCGACACGATGCAGCCGGGGTAGATTTCGGGGACTGGAACCGTATCCGGCCCAGCCAATTGCTCATCCCGCTCGATGTCCATGTAGAGCGCATAGCCCGTCGCCTGGGCCTGTTGCAGCGCCCGCAAACCGACTGGAAAGCCGTGCTGGAACTTACCGCAAATCTGCGCGCCTTCGATCCCGACGATCCCGTGAAATACGATTTCGCCCTGTTTGGACTGGGTGTGCTGGAACGGGGTGGGCGCCTGTTATAAAACGGTCGAGGGCCGCAGTGCTCGTTTGCATCGCGGCCCTCGCCTATGATATATCCTCATGAAAAGATAGCGTATCTGTGGTCAAGCACTTAATCCCGGTGTCCTTTCTGCTCTTGCTCTCGCGCTTTGACAGGACAAAGATGCGGGCGGTTTGTAGCCGTGTAAAGGACATTTTCACCAATTTGTTCGCGGGCTGTTTTTTGTGTTTTTTTTAAAAAAATTTAATCAAAAATTTGATTTACAGTGATTTAAAAAAACAGATGAACACAAAAATCCATCTACTCGAACTTGTTTTTTTGATGAAAAAAAATAATGGCTATCCGTTTTTAGGAAACGAGCAATGCATACCGCTTGCGAGCCGGGCGGGGACAAGCCCCGACCCCTACGATAAAAAAAGGCTTAATTCCGCCTAAATTGCCCATACAGACCGATAGGGGCGGGGCTTGTCCCCGCCCGCCGGCAATGATATACCTCACCCATTGCCCTGAATTTTCCCACTCGCCACGGCTGCCGGGCGCCGGACTTTTGCGGCATGGAATTCAAAACAATCATCGAACCCTTTCGAATCAAATCCGTGGAGCCGATCCGCATGACAACAGCGGACGAGCGCGCGCATTTTTTGCGCGAAGCGCACTACAATCCCTTCCTGCTTCCTTCCGACAAGGTGCTCATTGACCTGCTGACCGACTCCGGAACTTCGGCCATGAGCAGTCGCCAATGGGCAGCCATGATGCTGGGCGACGAGTCGTACGCCGGGGCCAAAAGTTGGGAGCGTTTTTTCGAGGAGATAAACGACCTGACCGGTATGCCGCACATTCTGCCCACGCACCAGGGCCGCGCAGCAGAGCGCATCCTGTACGGGCACCTCGGGGGCAAGGGCAAGTATTTTTTCAGCAATACCCACTTCGATACCACACGGGCCAACATCGAGTTTTCGGGCGGCACGGCCATTGATATGCCCTGTCCGGAAGCAAAAAACTACGATTCCGATGCACCGTTCAAAGGCAACATGGATACCGAAAAACTGGAAGCGCATATCCGCTCGGTAGGCGCCGCTAATGTGGCTGCCGTGATCCTGACGGTGACCAACAACAGCGGCGGCGGCCAGCCCGTGAGCATGGCCAATGCCCGCGCGGTGGCCGGTATTTGCAAACAACACCACATCCTGTTCGTGCTCGACTGCTGCCGTATCGCCGAAAACGCCTACTTCGTGCGGCACAACGAACCGGATTGCGCCCACCTGTCGTACCGCGAAATCGCGCAGGAGATGTTCTCCCTGGCCGATGCCGCTGTGATGAGCATCAAAAAAGACGGCCTGGTCAACATGGGCGGCTTTCTCGCCCTGCGCGACCACGCCCTGTCCGACGCCTGCACCAATCTGCTCATTATCACCGAGGGATTCGCTACGTATGGCGGCTTGTCGGGGCGCGACATGGAGGCCATCGCCGTCGGGCTGGAGGAAGTGTTCGAGGCCGACTACCTGCATTACCGCATCCGCAGTACCGCCTATCTCGGCGAGCGCATCCGCGACAGGGGCATACCGGTCATTTTCCCGATCGGGGGCCACGCCGTGTACGTGGATGCCCGCGGGTTGTACCCACACATCCCGCCGCACCAGTTTCCCGGACAGGCGTTGGTGTGCGAATTGTACCAGGTCGGGGGTATCCGCTCGGTGGAGGTCGGCTCGGTCATGTTCGGCAAGTACGACGAGCAGGGGGCATTTGTGCCGGCGCCACAGGAATTAGTGCGGCTGGCGCTCCCGCGCCGGGTGTACACCCAGAGCCACTTGGACTATGTGATCGAGGTTTTTGAAGAAATCGTGCGCCGAAAAGCGGATACCCGGGGGTACCGGATTGTGTACGAACCACCGTTTTTGCGGCATTTCACGGCGCATTTTGAGCGGTTGTGAGGGGTTGTGTCAAATGGGTAACAAGAGATTTTTGCCCCAAATGTGATTCAAATTCACCGCGGAGACGCGGAGGCGCAGAGAATATTCCTCCGCGTCTCCGCGGTGAAAAATTTGCGACGTCTCGCGCCTCCTGACCCTTTTGACACAACCCCAGTGGCGTTTTTGAGGGGCTAACACTTGGGCAGGGGCAACCTTCCGGAACGTATTCGTGGAGTTAATGGCAACGCGGATGCCGCGCTCGGAAAAATCCGCGGGCATCCGCTAAAATCCGTGTTATCTGCGTTCCCATTGTTGCCGCGAGAGGTCTCCACGCGCCATGCCAAAGTTTTTACTTTACCGGTGCTAAATCGGCACGAATAGTGCATTTTTGTCCCACAAAAAAAGAGCGCCATGCAAAATGCCACACTTGCCGCCACCGTCCCGACCATGACTGTTGAGGAGTATATCGCGTTTGAGGAGCGTGCCGAGGTCCGCCACGAATTTATCAACGGAAATTTGATACCCATGCCTGGAACAACTTCTGACCACAACGAAATTTGCTTCAACCTCGCCGCCTTGTTGAAAAACGCCCTGCGCCGCCTCGGCTACCGCATTTATGTGGAAAATATCAAGGTGCAGATTTCCTCCGAGCGGGATTACACTTATCCCGATGTGCTGGTGACCAACGACCCGCGCGACGAAAAAAGCCCGTACATCAAAAAATACCCGCTCGCCATTTTCGAAGTGTTGTCCAAATCCTCTCGCCTGGAAGACTCGTCCGACAAGTTCATCCGCTACAAAAACATCGAGTCGCTCCAAAACTACATCCTCGTGGATTCCGAAAAAAAGGTGGCGGAAGTGCGCACCAAACGCCCGGACGGTACCTGGGAAGCGGCGTGGTTCGTAGAGGCCGACGAGCGGTTTCCGGTGCCGTCGCTGGGGATGGAACTGGCGTTCGAGGAGGTGTACGAAGGGGTGAATTTGGGGTGAGCCCCGCCCTAAGCATGACTCACACATCAAAATCCACCACCACTTCCGCTGTCACCGGGTGGCTCTGGCAGGAGAGAATCCAGCCTGCTTCGATTTCGTCTGCCGTGAGCGCGTGGTGGCTTTCCATGCGTACTTTTCCTTCCAGCACTTTGGCGCGGCAGGTGGCGCACACGCCGGCATGGCAGGACCAGGGCGCGTCGGCGCCGGCATCGTTGGCGGCATCCACGATGGATTTGCCCTCGGGGGCGAGGTCAAAGTGAAATTCCTCGCCGTCGAGAAGCACGGTTACGTTGCATTTTACCGGCAGGGGCATTTCGGTTTCCAGTGCGGCAAGCGGAGCATTTTCAACTACGTGGGTCATGTTTTTCCAAAAACTTTTCAGCTGGCAAAGTTCGAGAAACGGTGCCATCGGAGCGGCTGACAAACATCACAGGAGGGCTTGATGACTGTCAGCCATTCCGGGCTGTGGGGGCGCATACTTTTGCCGGCCATTCTTTGTCATTACGCAGGAACGCGTCCAATCTGCATCGGGTTGCTCCCCGGTTCTTCCCTCGTAGCGTGGACGGATTCCTAGGGAATGACAAAGGGTACACAAGCAAATAACTGACTCGTATGCCCACCACTACCACCGACATCTTTTCCGAAAAAATAGCCCTCGACCAGGCCATTGAGCCGCGCGACCCGATGCCCGAGGAGTACCGCCGCCACCTCGTGCGGCAGATCAGCCAGCATGCCCACTCCGAGGTGATCGGCATGCAACCCGAAGGCAACTGGATTACCCGGGCCCCGTCGCTGCGGGCCAAGATGATCCTGCTGGCCAAAATTCAGGACGAGGGCGGACACGGGCTGTACCTGTACTCCGCCGCCGAAACGCTCGGCATCAGCCGGGAGGAAATGATCGAACAACTGCAAACCGGCAAAGCGCGCTATTCCAGCGTGTTCAACTACCCGGCACTCACCTGGGCCGATATCGGTGCCATTGGCTGGCTGGTAGACGGGGCCGCCATCGTCAACCAGGTCATGCTGCAACGCACCTCGTACGGACCGTACGCCCGCGCGATGGTTCGGATTTGCAAGGAAGAAAGTTTTCACCAGCGCCAGGGCTACGAGATCATGGCCAAAATGGCAGCCGGCACGCCCGAACAACACGACATGGCGCAAGACGCCCTCAATCGCTGGTGGGCGCCCGCGCTCATGATGTTCGGCCCCTCCGACGCCGAATCGCTACACAGCAAGGCGGCTTTTCAGTGGAAAATAAAACGCGAAAGCAACGATGCCTTGCGGCAAAAATTCATTGACAAAACCGTGCAGCAAACCGAAGTCATCGGCCTGAAAGTGCCCGACCCCAACCTGCGCTTCAACGAACAAACCGGCCACTACGAAACCAGTCCCCTGAACTGGGACGAATTCCACCGTGTCATCAACGGCGACGGCCCCTGCAACCGCCAGCGCCTGGAGCATCACCGCAAGGTGCATGAAGAAGGGAATTGGGTGCGGGAAGCAGCCCGGCAGTTTCGAGTTTCGAGTGTTGAGTTTTGAGTTTTGAGTTGCCCGGATGCTTCGGGAGCGGTCGGATTATTTCACATACCAAACCATCTCGCCATGAAAAAGACAAGATTTTACCTGTGTATTCTTTTGCTGGTAGTGGCCGTGGCGGCAAACGCCCAGTCGGATATTCTGACCATTCTCCACCTCAACGACACCCACTCCGCTCTGGCGCCGACCGGCCCGAGAACGCCGCTCCTGCAGGGTACGCAAGGGGGCATTGCGCGGGCAGCAAGCGTGATTGGCTACCACAAACAAACCGAACCCAATGTGTTGGCCCTGCACGCCGGCGACGTCTTTATCGGCGATCTGTTTTTCAACCAATACTTCGGTGCAGCGGAATTTCAACTGATGAGCGCGATCGGCTTCGATGCGATGACCGTCGGAAACCACGAGTTTGATCTCTATCCCAGCACCTTGCTGATGGCCCTCGAGGCTGCGCAACCCACATTCCCCCTGCTCACGGCCAATGTCAATTTCGACGACAGCACCATCGCCGGCATCAAGCAGTATATCCAACCGTACACCATCAAGGATTTTGGAACAATCAAAGTGGGCATCTTCGGTCTGACGACCCCGGAAGCCAAGTATTTTTCCAACCCCGCTCCGGCAGTAATGAGCGAAGATGTAGCCGCCGCCGCGGTGGACATGGTGAGTGCTCTTGCTGCCGAAAACTGCGACATCATCCTGTGTCTTTCGCACCTGGGTTACACGCTTGACCGGGTCCTGGCCGAAAATATTCCCGGAATAACGGCCATCATCGGCGGCCACGACCACTACCTGTTTGAAGAACCCGTGGAGGTGGACAACCCTTCCGGGAAAAAAACCTGGATTGTACAGGCCGGTTCATTTTTCAGCCACATCGGCAAACTTCAATTGGAGGTAAAACCCGAAGGCGTGGAATTTGTCGGGTATGAATTGATCAAACTGGACCAAAACATTCCGGAGGAGCCGAACACGGCCACTGCCGTGAACGACCTAATTGCCGGAATCGAAGCCACGTACGGACCGTTGTTCACGCAACAAGTCGGCTTTTCAACGGCTTTTTTTAACGAAACAGCCGACTCGCTTTTGTTCAAAGGCCCGCACGACACTCCTGCCGGCAATCTGGTAGCGGATGCGTTCCGCAACAAAACGGGAACGGATATCGCCATCGAAGTCGGCGGCTCTACCGCGCAGCCCCTGCATGAGGGGCCGCTGGTGGGTGCCGACCTGTTCCGCGTCTGCGGCTACGGATTCAACGAAGTGAACGGACTCGGCTTCCGGATCGCTACATTCAACATGACCGGCGCGGCCCTGTGGCAGGCTTTGGAAACTGTGCTGGCGAGTATCGAAGCGAACGACGAATATCTCCCACAGGTATCGGGCATGCGCTACCAGTACGACGCCACCATGCCGCCCGGTTCACGGGTGGTGTATGTGGAAATCAACGGGGCAGCGCTCGATCCCGGCAGGGAATACTCCATGACCGGAAACGAGTTTCTGCTCTATGCGGTGGAAAATGTTTTCGGCATACCCGTATCGGATGCGTATGTGTTGGAAGACAGCACCGAATTCCAGGTTTTACTGGAATACGTGCTTGCACAACCCAACCAAACCGTGTCGCCCTACACCGACGGGCGGGTGTACAATACCACCACCGTCGTGGATACGAAAGAGGCCGACGCCCTGGCACACACGCTGCAACTCGACCAAAACTATCCCAACCCTGTTACCACCGGAACCCGCATCCGCTGGCACCAGCCGGAAGGCGGCTTCACCACGCTCTCCGTTTTTGATCTGACCGGCAAAGAAGTGGCCACCCCGGTCAGGGGTTACCTTTCCTCCGGCACGCACGATGTGTACTGGCCTACAGGCGAACTTCACAGCGGATTATACTACTACACCCTCACAACCGGAGTCCAGCGGGCAAGCCGCAAACTCCTTGTCGTTCGACAATAAAACTCATCACTCATCACTCATCGTTCATCACTAAAAAAAATGGATACCCAACTCGATCTTTGGGAAGTGTTTGTGCAAAGCAAACCCGGCCAGCCCTACAAACATGCCGGTTCGGTGCACGCGTCGGACAAACAAATGGCGCTGCAAAACGCCCGCGACGTGTACACCCGGCGGGGAGAAGCCTCGGGACTGTGGGTGGTGCGCGCCGCCGACATCGCCGCGTCCAGCCTGTCGGAGCACGACATGTTTTTCGACCCGGCCAACGACAAGATTTACCGACACCCGACTTTTTACCAGGTTCCTGCCGGGGCCAAAAACATCTGAGCCATGACCGCGACAAACGCTTTGTATCACTACTGCCTTCGGCTGGGCGACGACGCGGTCGTACTCGGTCACCGGCTTGCCGAAATGTGCAGCCGCGGCCCCTTCCTGGAGGAAGACCTCGCCCTCACCAACATTGCACTGGACTACACCGGTCGCGCACAATTGTACTTCGAGTATGCTGCCGAAGTCGAAAACCAGGGCCGCACGGGCGACGACCTCGTATACCGCCGCGCGGAGCGGGAGTTTTACAACCACCTTCTGTGCGAGCAGCCGAACACGGATTTTGCTTACGTCATCGTTCGTGAGTTCATCTTCGCTGCATACGACCGCTTTCTGCTCGACGACCTCTGCGCAAGCAAGGACGTGCGTTTGGCCGAAATAGCCGCCAAAACGCTCAAGGAAACCCGCTACCACCTGGCCCATGCCTCCGACTGGATGCTGCGCCTCGGCCGCGGCACCGAAGAAAGCAATGCCCGTATGCAGCGCGCCCTCGATGCCCTTTGGCCCTACACGGGCGAACTGTTCGAGATGGACGACGTGGACCTGCAACTGCTCGAACAGGGCATTGCCGCCGACCTGCACACCATTCGCAGCCTTTGGCAAACCGAAATGCGCCAAACGCTGCAACGCGCAAACCTCAAACAACCGCCCGACGGCTACATGCAAACCGGCAGCCGCAAGGGTATCCACACCGAACACCTCGGGCACCTGCTCGCGGAAATGCAGTACCTGGTGCGGGTGTACCCGGAAGCGGTTTGGTAATTAATGATGAATGATGAATGATGAATGATGAATGATGAATTGCGTAGAGTACACCACTCATTCATCATTCATCATTCATCATTCATCATTCATCATTCATCATTCATCATTCATCATTCATCATTCATCATTCATCATTCATCATTCATCATTCATCATTCATCA